>Ga0315289_10000013_pt1 | contig 312420 bp, 495 predicted proteins | sample YL17G11_40_MG_FD_203452 | JGI IMG/M metagenome (GOLD analysis project Ga0315289, IMG submission 203452) | Sediment microbial communities from Yellowstone Lake, YNP, Wyoming, USA - YL17G11_40 | ecosystem: Environmental > Aquatic > Freshwater > Lake > Sediment | place: USA: Wyoming | collected... | reverse complement strand
GATTGTACTAATCTTAATGAAAAAATTGATATTATTGATAATAAATCAGACGTAATTATTAATACAACAAATGATATAAATACTGAAGTTAATATTATTGATAATAAGATTGACATACTTAATACAGATTGTACTAATCTTAATGAAAAAATTGATATTATTGATAATAAATCAGACGTAATTATTAATACAACAAATGATATAAATACTGAAGTTAATATTATTGATAATAAGATTGACATACTTAATACAGATTGTACTAATTTATCTGAAGTTGTTGGTGAAATTGATAATAAGGTAGATACTATAATAAATACAACAAATATTATTGATAATAAGATTGATATTTTATCAACTGATTGTACAAACTTAGATTCTAAAATTGATATATTGAATACTAAATCTGATGTAATAATAAATACAACAAATATTATCGATAATAAGATTGATATACTTAGTACAGATTGTACTAATCTTAATGAGAAAATTGATATTATTGATAATAAATCAGATATTATAATTAGTACAACTAATGAAATTAATAATAAAGTTGATGAGATTCTTATAGATTCAACAAACATGGATATTAAATTAGATATTATTGATTCAAAATGTACTGAAATTTCAAATGACTTAAAACGTGTTTTGGGTTTAGTTCATGAAAATATTTTTATTGATTTACCAAGTTATGATGATGATAGTAATTTAATTTCAGCTCGACTCAGAATTTATTCAAATCCAATATCAGTCGGAACTAATAATAATATATTAGCAACATACATTATTGAAAGTGATAGTAGTGGTCCTGGTAAATTTACAAATTGGAAACAAGTGAGGTCATAATGATAGATGATGAACTTATTAAAGTATTACAAAATAGAATTAATAAACTTGAACAAGAAAATATTAAATTGAAAAATTTTTTAAAAAATTTAAAAACCAGATTTGTTGACACTAATACATGGAGTAATTATTTTTCAGATATTATTGATGAAATATTGGAGGAATAGAATGAGTATTGCCCTGGCTACGATGGGAAAATTTTTACCTAAAATACATGTTGGTGGTGCAATATTATATCAACATCAAGAAAGTGAGAGATTGAGATTAAATATCAATGTTTTGTCTTTAAAATCAACCGATAAGCAATCATCTCCGCTTAAAATTACTCTGAAATGTAGATAATGTGGGAGATTTAAAATGATAAAAATTGAGACAGGAAAAGGAAAGACATTAACATTCGATATTGATATACAAGGTGGAGATAGTAATGAAATAAAAGAAACAAGATTTATATTATCTTGTCCTAATAAATCATATCGACTTGTATTTCCAGCTATAATTGAAAATAATTCTGTAAGTGTTGATCTTCCACCATTAGATATACAAGAAAAAATAGGATCGTGTAGTTTAGAAATGATTTCGTCCGATAATCAATATTATCAGATTTGGACAGATGATATTAAATTTGATCGCGGATTAAAAATTGTAGTTAAAGAACAAAAAAGTGAGGAAAGAAAAGTTATTGTCGAATCTAAAAATCAAGAAACAACTGAAGTTAAAAATACACCAGTGAAAAAGGAGATTAAAAATATATTGGGAGAATCAATTCATAAAAGAGAATTTGTGAAATTATATAGGACTATTAAATGTGATCAAAAAACTTTTAATAAAGTTATATCAGAAAATAAATTTTCTATGAAACCCAAACCTGGGATGAATATAAGTTTTTATAAAACCGATAGTCAATTAATTAATGACACAGAGAATATAGAATATGGAATAGCGACTATGATGAACGTATCATCAACAGATATTATAAAAGAAAATAAAGATAGAACTGTTGTTGTTGATAGTACTAACCTAGATAATATAACAGAAGATAATGTTGTTTTTTTAATTAATAAAGGAAGACTGATTAAATTTAATAAAAATAGAGATGGTGAATAATTATTATATTTATATTTATTTAGATCCAAGAAAATCTGGAAGATATTGTTATAAGGATCTATGTTTTTTATATGAACCTTTTTATGTTGGAAAAGGGAAAAAAGATAGATGGAAAGAAATTAAATGGGGAAGAAATAAATATTTTAAAAATAAAATAAATAAAATCAAAAAATCTGGATTGGAACCAATAGTAATAAAATTATATGAAAATTTAAATGAAAAAGAATCTTTAAAAAAAGAAATTGAATATATTAATGAAATAAGAAAAGAAAATTTTGAAATTCTTCTTAATATGACTGATGGTGGTGATGGAATAAGTGGTTATAAATTTTCAGAAGAACAACTAAAAAAACAAAGAAAAAACTTTCAAGAAATTAAAAAAGAATTTGAAAGAAGAGGTTATATTTTATTAACAGAAGAAAAAGATTATAAAAATAATAAAACAAAATTAAAATATATTTGTCAAGAAGGACACGAAAATTATATTGTATGGAGTAGTTTTCAACAAGGATGTTGTTGTCCTACATGTGAAGATGAAAAAAATAAAAAAGATTTCTCAGATATTAAAAAAGAATTTGAAAGGAGAGGTTATAAATTATTATCTAAAGAAAATAAATATAAAAATAGCATCACAAAATTAGAATATATTTGTCCAAAAGGACATAATGGTTTCGTTATTTGGAATAGTTTTCAACAAAATCATGGATGTTTTATTTGTGGTAGAGAATTGGTGAGTGAAAAATTAAGAGGTGAAAATAGACCAAATCATAAATTAACAGAAGAACAAGTTATTCAAATAAAATTATTATTAAAAGAAGGAAAAATATCTCAAAGAAAAATAGCCAAAAATGTTTGGAGTTAGTCAAATGACGATTTCACATATAAAAACTGGAAAAAATTGGTCTTATATAAAGGTATAATAAAATGATAAAAAAATCTATTTTAGGCTATACTAGAAACTGGCGCGAAACTGTTCGTTTCATTGAATATTCATATAACGATTTTATATCATTTTTAATATCAACAAAAGAAAAATTTTATTTTTCACAAAAGGTTGATGGAGAATTGACTAGTTTAGTATATGAAAAAGATAAGATGCCTTATTTTATAACTAAAGGTGGTGTATACAGAGACCGAGAATATCCAGTATTAAGAGAATATAGGGAACTTCTTGATAAAACAAAAATAGAAAATATTGTAATAATAGGTGAATTAATTGCGTTGGAAGGCAGAAAACAATTTCCATTCAATAAAAGTCAAAGTATTATACAAACTGGTGATGTTAGTAAAATTCATCATTTTATAATAGATATCTACGAACTTGATTCGGCCTTAGTTTGGGGGAAGTACACGTTCCCTAAATTAGAGAAAATGTTTAACACAGAACATATACATTCTCCAAAATGGTATTACGGTAGTTTGAACGAATTCAAAAAGTTATGGCAACAAGTAGTAGTTGAAGGTAAAGGTGAAGGGATTGTTGCAAGAAATCCAGATAAACCGAAAGTACTTTATAGAATAAAGAATGTTCAAACAGTAGATTGTGCTGTTATCGCTATAGGTAAAGAACTTGAAAAAACTTGGGATAAACATCAAATAAGTTATTTACGACTTGCGTTTCTCAATAAGAGTAATAACTTCTTAATGACATCAAAAGTTGGAATTGGTTTTAGTCAGAGAACAAGAATTGAACTGTTTCAATGGGCACATAATAATTTCGTTGAAAAGAAAAGTGGTGAGTTATGGGTTCCACCAACTTTGATTATTGAAATAAAATATTTAAGAGCTAGAAAAGCTAAAGTACCATTATTAAAATATGAAAATAATAAATATAGCGTATTAGGAACAGAAGAAGGCATAATGATAGATCAACCTAGATTTGTTCGATTTCGTAGTGATAAAATATTGGATTACAAAGATCTTAGTATAAATCAATTTCCAAATTCTTGAATAACATAGTTCGTCTATATATATTAATAAGCGAATAGTAAAATATTCAAATTTTTTTTATAATTTTTTTTAGGAGGAACTATGATGAATTATGAAAAACAAAAGTTATTAGAAGAATTTTCTAAAATTGTGAAGTACGGAGATTTCACGTTATCATCAGGAAAGAAAAGTGATTTTTACATTGATTGTAAAGAATTATTATTATATCCCGGAATACCCAATGTAATCGGATGGAATATTGATTATATTGTAATAGAAAATAATATTAAATTTTTAAATGTGGCTGGTATTACATCTGGTGCCGATCCAATCGTTTGTTCGGTTGTTACAAACTTACATAGAAATGGATTATTTATAAGAAAACAACAAAAAGATTATGGAACTAAAAAATTAATAGAAGGAAGACGAATAGGATCTGAAGATGTACATAAAGATACCCTCATTGTTGATGATGTTTTAACAACAGGCGATTCCTTAAAATATTCATATGAAGTTTTAAAACAACACGATTATAATCCAGTGGCTATAATTGTTTTAGTTGATCGTGAAGAAAATAACGCGAAACAACTTATTATGGAAGAATTAAAAATTCCAGTTTATTCGATTATGACCAAAACAGAATTATTAAATTATAAAGAATAAGTAAAATAACGTTTTAAAAATTATCATTAAAAATTTTCTTTCTGAATAGAGGAAATACATGACAAATAAAGATATTTTAATGAGTTCGATGCTCCCAACTGAATTGTTAGATGACGATGAAGGAAAAATTCAAAGTGAGATTGTAGGTGATGGGATTATTCAATTTGAATTTAATGAAATAATAGACAATATTGGAAAAACAAGTTTTAAAGAAACATACTTAAACTTTATCGATGATGTAAAAAATCAATCGATTAATAATCAGAGAATATTATGTCAACACATAATTAATAAGATACAAGAAGTATATAAGTTTGACTTTCCAGAAAATATTTCTATCAATGACATACCAGATTTTCAAAATGTTTATACGTTAGTTGAGTTTTTAGAATTCAATAATATAAATTTTTTAGTTGAAATATTTAAAAATTTTAAAGTCAATCTTTTAGATGTCTTGAGTAAATTTATTGACGAAAATAAAAATGAGATAATGAAATATGTTAAATTGTATAATGATGAGTTGTTGCCCGAAATTTTTGCTAATTTAAAAAATACACTTGAAGATGAAATTTTAATTTATATAGTTTCAAAAATGATTTATAAGAACAAAAGATTAGTATCAAATGAAATTTTAGTGAGGAGATATAATGAATCAGCCAAAACCACAATATGAAATCAGAATAAAAAAAGGTGATCATGTTTTCACAATTAAACGATCAGAACTTATAGTTTGTTCTGAAGCTCCAGATGGTATCGCATTTCAATTTAAGAATGGGATGCATGTTTTATACACAGATAATTTTTTACCAACCCATGCTAAGATGAAGATCAAATTGACTGTAGATCAAATGGTGAATGGGAATATTGAAATTAATTTAGACAATTACAATAACCCTGTTACTTTATCGGTGTAGTTTTTGTTTTAAACAAAACAACTATATATATTAATTTGTGATAGAGAATTGATGTTTGAAAAAATATCAATTCAAAATCAATTTTTTTCCAAATTTTTTAAATATTTTTGGAGGTGTATTTATATAAGATAACTTAATTTTATTTTTTTCAAACTTATATTTAAAACAGACTAAACGCAAAAAAAAGAAATATCATTAAAGGAGAACGTAGGTTAAATGAATATTATACCAGCAGAAAAAATAATTAAAGAGAATTTAGGATCAGATCCAACTAAAGATATTTTTCCAATTACAATATTGAAATATCTATTAAATAGAGACATTGTATTATCTTTTTTTAATAAAGTTGGTCAAATCGAGTTTGATAAAATCCCATCAAAAATTTTATTAGATGAAAAAGAATGTCCAGCTTGTATTGATAATAAAAATAGAGGTATTGATTTACTCTGTAGAAAACACACATCAATTCAACGTGTGTTAAATACAGATAAAGTCTGTTATGATATTGATACTCAGACATTTTTATACATGAACGAGATCTTCAAGATGGTAGATGATAAGTTGTGTATCATTTACTGTCCACACCCAAAATTAATCCAACAGAATCCTACGGATGAAAAATTACAACTCACATCGCATAAAATAAAAAAAATAAGTACGATTGTAACTAAATTGCCATCAGTAGTCCAATTTAGTAATAAAGTATATGCCCAATTCAGTTCAAATGAATTATTGAAAATGTGGATCAAATGTTGGTTTAATGATGAGTTTAGTCTGGTGACAGTACCAGATGAAAATGTTCAATTTTGTTTGATAACAAATAAATGAAAATAAAATTATCTAATATAAAAATAAAAACACATAAAATTAATTATTCTGAAGAATATGATCAAGAAATAGATTTGGATTTAGAAATTGAATGTGAAAACAAAGTAGAATTTCTAAATTTTTTTAATGATCCAGAAGTAAAAAAAGTATTAAATATTTAAAGGAGAATAAATAAATGTCTGATAATTATGATGATCTTTTAGGAACTGGGTATATGCCGCCAACGGTTGTTCCACCCGAAAAAGAATTTTTTAAGAGTATATATATTTGTGGTATATTGCGGACAAATCAAACTGGTGAAGAAGAGATACCTGGAAAACTTCAAATCAGGGGTTTTCAGTATAATTTAAATAAGATTTATGGTATAATTACTCATGTGAAAAGAATATTAGTGAAAAAAGAAAAAGATAGTAATGGTAAAGAAAAAACGGCATGTTTTTCATTTATGAAAGGACAGAAAGTTTTCAAAGGAACATCAGGAAATATTTGTCCATCAAATAGAAAAGATAGGGAAGCCACTCCTTCATGTTCTGGTTGTAGAGGCGAACTCCTTGTTAGTTTTATATTAACAAATGAACAGGGTATTCCAGTAATGATTGAAGATGAAGATACTGGAACCAAAAAGTCAGTTTTTATTTTTCTTCGAGGGCAAGGTCTTAAATACGGTAATATATCAAAATATTTAGATGATCTTTCTAAGGAAGATATACAACCAGCTATATTTCCTGATAATCCAGTTTTGGAAAAAATGATCGCACAGAACAAACGTTATGTCACGGTCATAACAACTGGAGAAGAGAAAACAAAGTTTGGAATGAAGAAAGTATTTGTATTAACTCCTGGGACTAAAATAGCTGAAGCGATGGTAAAGAAAGTTATCGATATTCAGAAAAAGACTCTTCCACAGTTTTGTGAAAAATTTGATTGGTCATTAAAATCAAATCAAATGTCATATGGTGATTCAGAAGACGATTCTGAATCAACTCAACAAACACAGACACAAACCAGTGAGGCGTCTACTGCTGAAACACAGGAATTCTTGAAGAATTTTGATTTTTGAAATGAAAATTGACTATATTCATTTTGAAAGAAATGAACATTTTACCAGAAATCATATTATTGAACAAATTAATAATTGTCTTAAAGAAGAAGAAATAAATATAAATGATGTAATTTCAATAACTGAGAATCTTAATGAAATCACAGTATATTATAAATCATATGTCAATTAGAAAAACAATAATACGCTGAAAAAGACAGAGGAGGGATTAATTTTCCTCCTCTGTCATCTCGTTTTAGAGGAGAAAAATGAAAATTACAAAAGGTGAAGCGATTGCTTTAAATTTGTGGGGAATGATTAAGGAAGTTAAAGAAATAGATGAAACTGATAGGGCGACTATTATAGCAACATTGAATAGATTAAACGGACATCCTTGTTCATTTACTCAAGAATTTTTAGAAGATCCTAAAATATACGATTGTTATGAAATTGAATTAAATCAATGGGAATTTTTGAGATTAATTAGGTTATATAATGAAAGTAATAATGATATGAGGTTATTTAAATAATGGCACTTGAAAGAGATAAAATAATATCAAAACCAAATATATATACATACTGTTTTCGATTATCTGAAATTGTGTCTTTTTTTGAAGAGAAAATTGATAAAATTTTAGAAAGTATTAAAGATTATGATAGAATCAATATAAAAATAGAAGATGCTGATTATAATATCGTATCAACACTGTGTGAATTATATAAAAATACTGGTTGGAATGTAAGTTACACATTCCGTCCTGGGTCATTAGAATATAAAGAACGTGATTATTATATTTTAACTTTTAACTAAGGAGTAATTTTGGAAGAATATTCATCAAATTCATTTAAGACATTAACAGACTATGAATCGATACGTACTAACCCAGGTATGTATATAGGTTCAACTTTAGATCCTACACATTTAATCGGAGAACTTCTTGACAACGCCTTAGATGAGGCATTAGCTGGTTATGCGAATATCATAATAGTTACAATCGATGCCAAAAATAATTTATATTCAGTTGTCGATAATGGCCGAGGTATTCCAGTTGAAGATGATATTCCTATCACAATTTCAACTAAGTTACATAGTGGTTCGAAATTTAAGGGATTTAAAAAATCATATGAAGTATGTTCTGGACTACATGGAGTTGGATTAGCAGCGGTTAATGCTTTAAGTGAGTTTTATAAAGTAGAAGTTATTAGAAACTCAGTTTATTCAATATTTGAATTTGATAATTTCAATTTAATTAAAAAATATTCTGTTAACTTCAATCTTCAACCATTCTCAACGAGAATAACTTTTAAACCAGATAAAAATATATTTGAGAATTTATTACCAAATATAGAGAGAATAAGGGAGAGATTATTAGTAGCTTCCGCACATATGCCAGAATCAACTTTTGCTTTGGTGGTTGATGATAATAAAGAAGTTATCAAGATAACTGGTGATGAATATTTTAAAAGTTATTTTCAAGATGAAGAAACAACAAATATAATTAATTTTGAAGTTAAAGACAAAAAAATAATTAACGATATTCCTGTAACTGAGAAATTGAGTATTAAACTTTGTTATTCACTAAATGGAGCGATAACACCTAAAATTATTTCATCTGTCAATCTTCTTCCAGTTGAAGAAGGTGGTACACATGTTAAATTATTGAAAAATATATTAAAAGATATTTTTATGTATTATGGAAAGAAACTAAATAAAAATTTTGATAGTCAGGATATTTTTTGTGGCTTGAGAGCATATCTTGATTTATATTTAGTTGAACCAGAATTTGGTGGTCAAATAAAGGGACAATTAATTAATAGAAAATCATATTTAGAAAACTTATTTAATAAACTTCAATTAATATTGAAAGGTTATTTTAATAAAAATCAAGATGATTTATTATTAATTTTAAATAAATTTGAAGAATATAGAGCAAATTTTAATACAAAGAAAGTTCAATCAAATTCTCCTAAAAAATTAAAGAACACAAAATTAAAAGATTGTAAAAGACGAGATGGAGAGTTATTTATAGTTGAGGGTGATTCGGCGGCTGGTTCTCTAATTCAATGTCGTAATTCTGAGATTCATGCGATCATGCCCTTGAAAGGCAAACCTCCAACTATTGATCTAAAAAAGAAGAAGAAGTCGTTACTTGAAAATGAAGAAATTAAAGAAATCATATCAGCTTTGGGAACTGGTATTGGATCTAATTTTGATATTTCGAAATTGAGATATTCAAAGATAATACTATGTTCTGATTCAGATCCTGATGGTAATCATATCAATTGTTTGTTGATGTCAGATATTCGATATCTTCTTCCTGAGTTAGTAAAACAAGGTTATTTATATATTTGTCAAACTCCATTATTTGCGATTAATAAAGGTAAAACTTTTATTCCTCTTTGGACTAAGGAAGAATTAGACAATGCAAGAGAGAAAAACCTACCAATTACAAGATATAAAGGGATTGGTGAGTTTAACCCTTGGCAACTTGAAATTTGTGCGTTGTCTGAAAAAAGAAAATTAGTACAAATAACATATGATGAAAATTTTGATAAGATCATACAACTACTTTTAGACTCTGAAACAAAGAGACTTTTATTAGAAGGAAATTTTTCACTTGAATGATATTATTTTAAAATTATATAAAAATTATGGAGACTATTGTAATTATAGATGTTTTCCATTAGATGTAGATGGTTTAAAACCAGTCGAAAGACGAACACTTCTATCGGTATATCAAGTTGCCAGAGAACAATTTGTAAAATCAGCAAGAATAGATGGTCATACGATTTTTCATTATCATCCACATGGAAGTGTCTACGGAACATTAGAACAACTTGTACATCAAGGATTTGTAATTGGTCAAGGAAACTGGGGATCAAAACTTGGGACTGATGAATCCGAAGCTAAATGTGCAGCAATGAGATATACTGAATGTTGTTTATCAAATCACATGATTGATTTGACATTCAGTTTGATTAATTATGTTCCGTGGGAAGCTCTTGATTTAGATAAGGAACCCTTATATTTTCCATCAATGTTCCCTCTTTGTTTATTGGGAAATGAATATACATCAGGGATTGGATTCGGATATAGAACTATTATACCTTGTTATAAGATAAAAGATCTTTATAAAAGATTATTATATTTATTGGGTGTGACTAAAAAGAAACCAATAATCAAACCAATCAGCAATTGTGAAATATTATCATCTGATGAAGAATTAGAAAAATTATTAACAGTTGGTCGATCAAAAATAAGAGTTAAAGGTATTTACATTCATAACAATCAAAATTTCACAATTAAATTAAAATCGTGGCCTGGATCATTTGAAAAATTAAAAAATAAAAAACAATTACAAAATGATATTGAAAATTTTGATATCTCTGATTTATCCAGTGCTAAAGTTGGAACAGAAGTAGTATTTGAATTAAATAAACAAAGAAATAGAGAATTATTATTTAACCGATTTGTAGAAAAGTTAGATAAGTTTCTCAATGGAACTATACCTTTTGATATAATTGTGACCGATTCAAATTGGAATGTCAGACGAACATCTGTTGATGAATTATTATTAAAATCATATAATAATTATTTTGAAATAACGAAGGTTATGTTGAATTCAAAGATAAAAGATTGTAATGATTTAAAAGAAGAATATCTGGCATTATTAAAAATAAGACCAGTTCTCTCAAAGTGTATTAAGGGTAAGAATCAAATTATTGTTGACGAAATAATAAAAGAGATTCATGAAAAGACTTCAGTATCTGAAGAAATGATTAAATTTTTATTTTCAAAATATCGAATAAATAAATTATTGACTTTGAATGTTGATATTGAAGAAATCGAAAATAAAATAAAAGAATATGAAAATAATTTGAATAATATTAATCAATATATATTAAATAAGTATGCCGAGGTTGTGAAATGAAAACTTTTTTAGTTACTGGCGCGGCTGGATTCATTGGAATGAATCAATGTGAAGATTTAGTACGAATAGGTCATAGAGTCATAGGAATTGATAATTATGTGACATCATATATTCCAATTTGTCATCCAGTTATAAAAAAATTAGAAGAAAATGATAATTTTTTATTTTATAATATCAATCTAACACATGATAGATTGACAGAAAATTATGCCGATTTAAGATATTTACTTAGACATTATAAAATAGATTATGTGATTCATCTTGCCGCTATACCGTCTATTCAACGATCCATTGATGATCCAGAATGGGTGATTAAAAATAATGTGAAATCAACTTTAAATTTGTTGGAGGTGATAAGAGAAAATCATAGTGTTAAGAAACTTGTGTATGCAAGTTCAAGTAGTTATTATGGTGGAGTATATAATTTTAAAGATGAACCATCATTAAGACCACCACTATGTAAGTCACCATATGCAGCTACAAAAGGTATTGGTGAATTATTAGTTAATTCATATCATCACTCATTTAATATACCAGTAACAGTACTGAGATATTTTAATGTCTTTGGTAAATATCAAAATCCAAATTCTCAATATTCAGCGGTTATTCCAATATTTATAAATAAAATCTTAAATGATGAACAACCAATAATTTATGGTGATGGGAATCAGGTAAGAGATTTCACTTATGTTGATAATATTATACATGCTAATTATCTTGCAACACAATCACCAATTAGTGGAAATATTTTAGATATTGGTTGTGGTGATGGTGTAACTTTGAATGAACTTTTAGAAACCATAAATAAAATTCTTGAAAAAGACATTAGACCGATATATCAAGAAACTCGAAAAGGTGATGTTAGTTATAGTCGTGCCGATACTTTACCTGCAATACGAGATTTAAATTTTTCATCATATATTGATTTGAATGAAGGATTATATCAGACTATAGAATATTATAAAAATATGGAGAAATAAATGAAAATTGATGATGTTATTTATGTTGATATTCGAAGTAATCATAAAATTATCTATGATATATTACAATGTTTGGAAAAAGGACGTATTTGTATTACTGATCATAATGATTTGACTTGGGATAGAATAAAACAAAGTGAATTTATTGAAAGTTGTTTAATGAGAATCCCAATTCAGCCATTATATTTTCATGAACAACGTGATGGTAATGAATTGGTAATAGATGGTACTCAACGTATAATAACATTGGATCAATTTCGAAAAAATGAATTTGTTTTATCAGGGTTATCAATAAATCAAAATTTAAATAATATTAATTTTGATGGTTTATCATCTCGATATCAAAATAGATTTTATGATTTTGATGTTAAATTTCATAGTTTTAATCCATCAACACCAATAAATATTATAGATGAATTTATAAGAAAAATTAACGGTATAAACTAACTTTTGAGGTAATAATGATTTATGAAAATTTAGATACTGAGTCGCATAAAATAAAAATTATTAGAAGAGATTCATTGATTATATCAAAACATCACTCTGAATTGTGTAATATAATTAAAAAAAATCTAACCAGAAGATTTAATAATTATCATAATAATAAAGGTGAAATCAATCAATTTTTTAATGAAGATGAAACCAATCTGTATGTTCCAGTTCTTTATCCAATTGAAGATTTGATTGATTGTGATATTATTGATGAAAGAATCGATGGTTGTGATATAGAAATTCAATGTAATGCCATTCCAAGAAATAAATTACAAGAAGAAACCTTAGACTATTTATTAAATAATAATGAAGGAATAATTCAATTAGACACTGGCAGTGGAAAAACTATCATTGCGATCATGGCTATATCAAAAATTAAAAAAAAGACACTAATTCTTCTTCATAGAACCAATCTGGCACATCAATGGATTGAAAGGTTTAGAGAATTTACTGATATTGGAGATAATATTTCTATATTAGAAAATTCAAAAATAAAAGAATCTTTTTCGAAATCTATAGTAATCGCAACGGTTCAAAGTTTTATGATGGCATTAAAAAATAGAAAAGATGAATTCATATTAGAATTAGAAAAAGCTAACTTTGGTTTACTTTTTTCTGATGAATTACATGTAACCAGTGGAGCTAAAAAATTTTCTGAATGTTCATTATATATTCCTGTAAAACGTAGATTTGGATTATCAGCAACTCCTAAACGATATGATGGTACATCTGATATTTTGATATATCATCTCGGAAAAATATATAAACCCGATGGCGAAAGTGGTATAATGAAAGCCAAGGTTAATATCATATTTTTTAATTTTGGTTTGACAAAGAGTTTTAAATACGTTTATTGGGGAGGTAAATTCGAGCGTTCCAGGTATTTAAATTTATTAAAAAAATCAGATAAATTAAATAAAATTTGTCTAGAATTATTATATAAATCAAGAGATAGAAATATTTTTATTATTATTGAGAGAGTCAAATTTGTTGAACAGTTATTCAAATCATTTGAGTGTGATGATAAAGCGACTTATTTTAAAACTGATAAGAACGATAATTTAAAATCAAGAGTCGTTTTCGCAACTCCAGGAAAAGTTCGTGACGGAATTGATGCGCCAGAAAAGGATTCATTAATAATGACATCTCCTATAGGAAACATCACACAAATTTGTGGTAGAATTTTAAGAACATCACTAAATAAGAAAAAACCAGTCATCTTTGATCTTGTAGATATTGGTTATAAAGATATTTTTAAAACTGTATATAAAAGAATTCAATTTTATAAAAGTAAAGAGTGGGAAATAAATTATTTCAAAATAGAAGATAAAATTGAAAAAATTGATGATATTTATAGTTTCTTAAAAGAAATAGAAAGTAATAAAAAATGAAAATATATGAAAATTTAGATATTAATGATTTAGAAAATGAAATATGGAAAGTTATAGAAGATTTTTCAGATTATTATGTGAGTAATTTAGGTAGAGTTAAATCATTAAAATTTGGAAAAGAGAGAATATTAAAACAACAAAAACATGGTGGAGAATATTTTAGAGTTGATTTTTGTAAAAATGGAAAATGTAAACCTAAACAAGTTCATCGATTAGTTTTTGAAACTCATAATAATTATAAATTAAAATCAGATGAAGATGTTCATCATATTGATTTTATAAATATACTTCCAGAAATTTCGAAAGAAAATAATAATTTAGATAATTTAATGATGATGTCAAAATCTGAACATCAAAAACTACATATGAAAAATATATCAAAAGAAACAAAAAAGAAAATCAGTGAAAAAAAGAAAGGAGAACATCATTCTAAAGAAACAATAACGAAAATAAGTGAAAGTAGAAAAGAAAAATTTAAAAGTGGCGAATTAAAAATTTTAAGAGGAGAAAATTCTACAAATCACAAACTAACAGAAGAACAAGTGATTCAAATAAAATTATTATTAAAAGAGGGAATATTAACTCAACAAGAAATAGCTGATATGTTTGGAGTTAGTCAATTAACAATTTCAGCGATAAAAACTGGAAGATCGTGGTCACATATTAAATTATAAATAAAATAATTAGTTTTTGTTCTCCAAAAATAATTAAAAATAAAAATAGAATTTGAATTTAACAATGATTTTATCTACAAAATAAATTAAAAAAAATACTAAAATCTATACTATCAAATATAATAGGGAGAATTAAAAATGGGTGAATTATTCGATAATACTGGTATACCATCATGTGTTGTAAATCAATTTCCAAATAAGAAAATATCTCGTATTAAAGGTTATAAAAATTATGCGGTTGTGGAAGATGGAACAATCGTTAGAATAAAACCAGGAAAATCAACATATGTTGGTAGAGTATTATATCCATTAACGTGGGGAAATGCAGACATTGTTAGATTATCAGAAGATGGTGTTGCTGATACGATTGAAGTAAAACGATTGGTTTGGGACACATTTAATTGTGATTTTCCACGCTATGTTGAAGAACGACGAATCGCAGAAGGTACCAAAAATATCATTCAAACCGAATTGACAAAAATGATTATCGAATTTGAGGATGGTGATAAAAAGAACTGCCATTATAAAAATTTGAGAATCAATTTCTGGCCAAGAGGAATTCGTCATTGGAATCATAAATTGGAGAATGACGATATTTTATTAATAAGGCAGGAAGTTTATAAAAATCCCAATATAACGGCCAGAGAAATTATAAAAAGATTTGGCCATATAGGAAATATTGGTCGAGTGACTCCACAAACAATATATAATGTCATTAAGGCAAATTATTGGAGAGTAAGAGTCAATCCGTTCGAGCAAAAAACATATCCAATGGAAGATTTTCCTGGATATATTATTCCAGCAAGAAAAACACACAGTGACTATGAATTAGTCGCTTAAAAATAAGGGAGATAAAATCTCCCTTATTTTTTTGGGAGATTTAATGATTGAAAAATTAGAAAAAAATTATTATTGTGATAAATATAATAATTGTGAAAATTGTCCTTTTGCTAAAGTATTAACTGTTGAATTATTTGATAAAAATAATAATTATCTAAAAGATGAATCATATTTATTTTGTGAATATGAAGGAACAGCAGAAGAATGGTTTTCATAAATTAAAGGAGGTTTCTATGTTACTTTCAAGGGATGTTTTTAGAACCGAAGTATTCAAGAGAGATAATAATCAATGCGTCATTTGTAAATCTCCATCTCAAGACGCTCATCATATAATCGAAAGAAGATTATTCAATGATGGCGGTTATTATTTAAATAATGGAGCATCATTATGTGGAGATTGTCATATAAAAGCTGAACAAACAATCATAAGTTGTGACCAAATAAGAGAGTCTTCAGGTATTACTGAAATAGTTTTACCTGAAGACTTTTATACCGATGAACGATATGATAAATGGGGTAATATTATTCTTCAAAATGGAAGACGATTAAGAGGTCCATTATTCTTTGATGAATCGGTTCAGAAGATTATAGAACCAGTTCTTGATTTATTTTGTCCATATATTAAATATCCAAGGACCTATCACTTACCTTGGTCAGAGACGGTAACAAGTGATGATAAGAGATTACAATCAATTGATCATTTCATTGGAAAACAGATTGTTTTAACGGTGAAGATGGATGGTGAACAATCAAGTCTTTATAAAGATTATTATCATGCCCGTTCTATCGATAGTGGTAATCACCCATCAAGAACTTGGATTAAGAATCTACATTCTCAAATCTGTTATGATATACCAGATGGTTGGAGAATATGTGGTGAAAATTTATTTGCCAAACATACGATTCATTATCATAATTTGAGAAATTATTTTATGGTATATTCAATTTGGGATGAGAATAACATATGTTTAGATTGGAAAACAACAACTGAATGGTGCTACTTACTCGGACTGGAAACTGTCCCGATAGTATATGTCGGACCATTTAATGCTGATTTGATTAAAAATTTATATCGTTCTAATTTTGAAAATGACGATTGTGAAGGTTATGTCATTAGACTTACAAGTAGTTTTCCATATCGAGAATTTAAAAATTCAGTTGCCAAATTTGTAGCCCAACGATTTAGTGAAGATGTAAAGAATCGCCATCACTGGCTTCACAAGGCAGTGACTCCGAATGAGGTGAAAAAGTGTAAATGAAAAGAAAAATTCCCACAAAACTCTTATATGTTGTGAAAAACAGTAATTATAAATTAATACACTATCCTTCATATGATCATTATGATCATTATTTGTGTAAAACTCTTTGTGGTGACAGAACGAAGAAAGTTAAAAGGACATTTATTGTAGATAAAGTCACTTGTGAAAGATGTATTGAAATTTTAAAACAAGATGGTAAATTAGAATGATTTCAAAAATGCCAAGTCTGTACGCTCCAAAGAAGAGAAAAAATTATGATCAATGGGTTCACATGGTTTCAGGGAAATGTCGTCCAGAAGATCCTAATACTCTTTGTGGTAAAACAGCGAGGAGAATTTCATCTACTACAGATAAATCGAAAGTGACATGTAAAAGATGTTTAGAAATAATAGGAGAATAAAGATTGTATATAAGTGATGGAAAATCAATAGTAAATATTAATGATGAATTATTGTGTGTCGGAAAAGATGCCGAAGAGCGAGAACAACAAGAATTATGTTATTATTGGGTATATTATTTAGTTATTTTTTATAAGAATCAACAACCGATAAAATTAGTATATTCTGAAAAAGAAGAAAGAGATTGTATATATAATCAATTAATTTCAATTTTAGATATAATGGATAATTTAAAATATGAAAGGAGTGATAAATAATTAAATTTTTATTCACAGGAGATATTCATCTCAGTAAATATTCAAATGATAGAATAAATCATGAATCGAATTTACCAGAGAGATTACACGATATCAATATGATATTATATCAAATGGCAAATTATGCTGTTGATAATAATATTGAAAATATTGTTATTTCTGGTGATGTATTTCATAATAAATCAATTATTCATTCTTTAGCAATGAATATATTCCTATCTTTTATCAGATCATATAAAAATTTGAGATTTACAATAATTGATGGTAATCATGACCTTTCAGGACGTGGTGAAGATGTAGTATCGGCTTTATCATGTGTTGATAATGAACCAAATGTTATTCGAATTTCAAAACCCACCAAAATAGGTGATATCATGTATATTCCATATTCATATGGAATGGTTGATGTCATCAAAAATAATACTGCAAGATACTTAGTTTCACATTTCGGTTTAAATGAAGGAATATTAAATTCTGGTATCAGTGTTATTGCTGACATTAGATTATCAGAATTAATTGGAAAATATGGAACAGTATTATTATCCCATTATCATAAATCCCAAGAAATAATAAGAGATGATATTAGATTGTACTATGTCGGATCTCTTATCCAATTGGATTGGGGTGAGAAAAATGACGACAAACGATTCTTGGTTGTCGATACTGATATTGATATAATTGAAAGTGTTTTAACGCAGGGATACAAGAAACATTACGAATTTGAAGTCACTAGTGAAAATAAAAATGAAATTATTCATGAAGCTCGGTATTTAAAAGAACAAGGTCATCATATTAATATAGTCAAAAAAGATAAAGTAGATACCGATGATATTAAAGATGAATTCAATGTTGTTGATAAAACAATCAAAGATATAACAAATCGTGGATTAACAATCAATATGTCAATGGAAGAAAAATTAAAGAAATATTTAGAAATAAAAGAGATTCCAGAAAGTGAACTGAATAACTATTTATCTATTGGTTTTGAAATTATAAATGCGTGTACGGATGATATATGAAAATAATAAATAAATTAAAACGATATTTATTTTGTGGATACTGTGGTAAATTATTAACATGGCGATGGATATGGCAATCAGATTTTAAAGATAAACCTGATTGTAATTGTCATCCAATACGTGATATCATGAAAAAATCAAAATGGAATTTGGAGGATGTATGAAAAGAAGAATTAATTTGATTATAGAAAAATTTTGTGATGAGTGCCCTTATTGTCATTTAGAAATGAATTATTTAAATTATAATAGAAGTAAATTTTTATGTCATCATCCAGAAAATAATGGTGATATAATTGCCACTTTAGAAGAAGTAAAAAAACCAACATCAGATCGTAGAATAATTAGTGATAATTGTCCATTAGAGAAGATTGAATGAAATATCAAGTACGTTTTATCTGTTATCAATATAATTCAGGTGCTGGAGATAATGGTTTTATTCATTGTAGTAGAGATTTTGATAATTTAGAAAAAGCCGAGAGATTTTCAAAAAAGATTCAGTCATATTTGAAAACCAGGAAATATAAAAATTCAAGATTAAAAAAAATTTTTGATGATCATTTCCAAAAGTATGGAATACATCTTAAAAATATAACAAAAGCTGAAACCATATTTTTGTTTGATTTTATATACGATGGTTATATTCACAGTTATGACGGTATTTATGGAACTATGGAGAATAAAATTGAATGAAAGAAAATATTCAATGGAAAATTGTGGATTGTAGAAAAGAAATAAATGGCGAGTTTGGATTGTGTCAAAATGGGCATGAGTGTTTTGTTTCGTCTTACTTATCATTCAAAGAAGGTAAAAAAGAGATAGTCCGTTGTAAAGAATGTGGCATTGAAATATTAAGATTTGCACCTTTTCGAATAACAATAGAAGAAATATCAACGGATGATGAGATTTTACAAGAAATTATTGCTGAATTTATTAAATCTGAGAAAGTCATCAAGATTGTTCAATGTCATGAATATGATTCTCAAATATCAATAAAAATATATTTAGATATTAATCAATATGATGATGAATTAATGGATAAATTACTTGATTATGAATGTGATATTCGAAAAAAGTTTTCTGATATTATATTTGATTTTTCATATTTACCAACTATACTAAATGGACCATCAAGAGGAACAATAATATTTCAACGAAAATGATAAAACACTATAATTATTTAAAAGAGAGAATCTACCTTTTGGAAAAGTGTGATTGTATTCCAATTGTAGATTCTTCCTTAAATGTCAAAGCCATAGCTAATTATTTTTGGCACCTTTATAGTTTTGGTGTAGATCTTATGAAATTAAAAAATTTATTATATTTATCCTATGGATATTATTTAGCAATCAAAAATGATATCTTATTTAATTCACATATTGAAGCATGGTCATATGGTATTGTAATACCACAAATATATTTTGAATTTGTGTCTGAATTTGGAAATGATCCGATTACTCGTTATGCTATTGATTATGATGGAGGAAAACCATTCATACCAATGATTTATGATGAGTTTAAAATATCATTTTTAAATGAGATATATAAAACTTTCGATAAATTTACAGGAATTCAATTATCAAATATGACTCATGATGAAGATGGTCCTTGGTATATAACATGGCAAAAAAATAAAGAAAGATCTATTATTGATAATAATTTAATAAAAGATTATTTTTTTAAAAAATTAAGGAAGAGTAATGAAAGAAGTTAATTTTAAAAAAATCGGATTTAAAAATTTTTGTTGTTATGGAGATGAATTATTTGAAATTGAAATTCAAAATAATAAACTTATTTTGATTCATGGTCCGAATGGTATTGGTAAAACTACAATATTTGATTCAATTCCTTTCACGTTATTTGGTGCTACAAGTAAAGGTATAAGAGGAAAAAGTGCCATTAATAATCGAACCCAGAAAGATTGTTATACCTATGTTGAATTTGATATTAATGATACCCATTATAAAGCTGAACGATATTATGGTCATACAAAACTTGGAGATACTGCACATTTAACAAGAGATGGTGTTCTTTATAAAAGAGGAAGTCAAGAAGTAGTTGCCGAATTAGAAAAAATCTTGATTCCTAAAAAATTATTTTTCAGTACTTTGTTATTTGGTCAGAAAAATAAAACTTTCTTTACTGAATTAAGTGATACTGATCAAAAAGAAATTTTCAGAAAAATATTAAAATTAGATGATTATGTCACATATAACAAGAAATCATCTGAACTTATAGAATTACTTCAAAAAGAATCAACTGGAATTGAAAATCAAAATTCAGCGAAAACTTATATAATTGAAGACCTGAAAAATCATATTCTATTGTTAAATAAAGAAAAAGACGAATTTGGTAAGTTAAAAGAAAATAAAGTCAGAGAATATGAGAATGATATTATAAGATTGAACAGTCGTGGAGTTGAACTGAAACATAATTTATCCGAATTAAATGATAATGAAGTGAATATTAAATTAGAGTTAGTTAATGATAGATTATCCAATCATAATCGACAATTATTAGAATTAGATTCTCAATTAAATAATATCATTGAACAAATCAAAATAAAACTTCAGAATAAACAATACGAGATGGATAGTTTTCGTAGTCAAAAGAAGATTAAATTAACCGATGATTATAATTCTACGTTATCAAAATTGAATGATCAGTCAAATATAATTAGATCTAATAAAAAATTAGATGAGGCTTCTGTTAGTAATGAAATTAAAACCATAGAGAATTCAATTCAATTTAGTAAACAAACTATTATAAATTTAGATGAAGAGAGACAAAAATTTTTTAATGATATTTTTAGAAATACTGTGTCTGTGTGTCCAACATGTCAACAGGTAATTGACCAAGATGTAAAAACAAAGTTAAATCAATATATTGAATCTCTTAAAGATAAAATTAAAAATTTAGAAGAAGAGAATAAAGTTCAATATTTAAAAATCGGACAATTAAAAAGTGAATGGTTGAAAAAATCAGAAGATTTAAATAGTCAGTTTACTACTATAAAAAGTGAGACAGATAATTTAAAATCAAAATTTGAAGCAGATATAAAAGAACTTGATTTAAATTTTAAAAATTCACTTCAGGAACTACAGAAATTAGCGAACGAAGCAGTCACAAATAAAACTCAAGATATAAAACAACAAAGGTCAGAACTAACTGAAAAAATTAAAGATTTTGAATTAGAAAAAGATATGTTGAATCGTATTGTTCTTAAAATTCAAGAATTGAAAGATCAAATAATATCAACTGAAGCTGATATTAAAAAATATCAAGAATTAATTGAATTAAAAAAATCTGAAAAATATGATGATAGTAGATTGAAGTCATGTTATAAGAAGATAAAAGAAACAATGACTGAAATTGAAAATTTAAAATCAAAAAATATTGAATTAAAAAAGAAGAATGATGTTCTATTATTCTGGAAAGATGCGTTTTCAAAAAGTGGAATTGAAAGTATGTTGATTGATGAATCAATTCCATTTATGAATACACGTATTGCTCAGTATTTAAATGATATTTCATTTGGTAGATATATTGTCACATTTGATACATTGAAAAAATTAAAGAGTTCTGATGAGTATTGTGATAAAATAAGTTTGAATGTACTTGATAATGTTACACTATCTAATTCAAGAGAAAATTTTTCAGCAGGTCAAGTTAGAATTTTAGATATTGCCATAATTCTGACTCTTTGTGATTTACAAAGTAGTGTGCAAGATATTAAATTTAATTTATTATTATTTGATGAGATATTTGATACACTTGATGATGAGAATATTTATCGAGTATCTAAAGTATTGAAAAATTTAACAAAAAATAAATGTATGTTTCTAATAAGTCATCGACATATCGACCAGATTGAGGCTGATGAAGAACTAAAATTGTGAAAGGATGTTACTGATGAGAAAAGTTGAAGTAATTGAACTTACAATGGAAGAATTAGAAAATATTACTAAAACAATATACTGCAAAAATATTAGAATCGCAACTTTTCGACGATATTTTCCAAATATTAATGGTAAGATGATATTCGATCGATGTATAAAAGAAGTGATTGAGACTGGATCATGTGAACATCGTGTTGAAGAAGTATTAAATGATTTATGTCATAAAGAAGTTATTGAAGCTGGAAATTATATTATTATTTGAGGAGAATAAATTATGCAAGAATTAGAAGTTATTATTATTCACCATAAAGATATTGATAGTATCATGAAATATGATTTTGGGAATAATAAATTTGATATAACGGAATATATCGATTATTTTCATAAAAACACATATCAATTATATGAAAATATTGGGAATGATTGTAAAACCGAAAAAGATGAACCATCCTTTAAAAGATTCATGGAAAAAATGAAATATTTTTTACAAACCAATGATGAGAATACTATTGAAGAAGAGACAGGTTATTGTGGTATTAAGACTGAATGGATATTAGAATGTCTTGTCTATAATAGATGTCTTATACCTGGAAATTATTTGATTGATATTAGTTGATAGAATGTGTCTTTATAAAATAACTAAATCATTCGATCCTTATTATTCAGATGATAAAACTGAGGGATATAAAATTTTTTGGTATGATGGACATTCATTAGCTTCTCCATATCTATATGGTGAATATTATTTAGGCTGTTGGTATCACGATGAAAAAAATATATTATTGTGTAGTGGTGAAGAACGATCATATGTTCCTGGTTTTGGATATCAACCTGAAAATAATTTTGATAGACATTATCGATCAGGATATCACTGCTATACAAATTTAAAAGATGCTAAATTGGAATTTAATAAATATCGAAGAATAAATAGTGTGATGTATATACTCACCAAAGTAAAGTTAAAAAATGTGATTGTTATTGGATATGAAAAATATGATGGTATTTTCAAAAAGAAGTTAGATGTCATTGTTGCCAAAGACATGTATATCTATTCTGATATAATAGCCAACAATATTGATAAAAAGAAGAAAAAATTCATATTTTTCTGATTATGACCTAAGTGAATTATATATATTAATATGTGATATTATAAAACCGTTTCTTTGTCAAAATTTTGTATGGGAGATAATATAATGGTTATTATAATAACCGAAGATGGAAGTTTTGAATTAGAAGAGGGATTGTCTGGTGTTATTCATGAGACAGCAGAAGCCGTTAAGTCTCGTCAACGTGACGAAGAAGATCAAGAGTTAGCATGGAAACAAAAATTTTATCAGGATGTTTGTCAGAAGTTACGATCAACATCACGTCCACCACATTTACCAGTTGGTGATACTGAGGATGAAATTTATGAGGATCTTTTTGAAAGGAGGTGAAAATAATTTAAAAATTGATATTTGATACCAAGTTTTTAAATTGATGTTAAATCTATTTTACTCGAAAGGAAAAAACTATGAAAAAGTATTATGTCGTGTTTGTTTTATTGTTGGTGCTCTTTGCTCATATCAATGTCTATGCTTTCAACACCTATGAAGAAGGTACAACCACCAGTCTCAGAACTGAGGATACCGTCTATGCTGAAACCGCTGAGGAAGAGTGGGAAATTTTCGAGAGAGAAAATCCCGGCGTTACAGATCCTTCTAAATTCTTTGTTGATGGTGATGCCCGTTATCGCACATTGTATGATCACCAACTCAATGAATATTCCCAGGATTATCGCATCCGGTTTGGCCTCGGTATTGCTTTGGATAATCAGGCCGATTTGTATTTTCGACTTAATACTGGAACCCAACAAGTTGGTGATCAACAACAAGATGATGCCATGATTGATGTTGCCAATTTGAATATTACCCCGGATTTGTTTCCAGGTCTTGAATTACATCTCGGTAAAAGCGAATTACCATTTCAGACTCCTGGTGATTCTGGTCTTTTGTTCGATACTGATGTCTTTCGTGGAGAAGGTGTTGCATCCAACTATTTCGCTGTTAATGATGACCGGACTCTTTCGTGTTTTGCCACTGGTGGATATTTCAATGATGTTATGAATGGTGGTCAGATCGGCATCCAGATCGGCGATAAGGCATATATTGTTGGAGCAGTCGGATATTATGATTTCTATGAAGGGAATGCCTATAGGGAGGCAATGGCTGAAATCGGCTATGATACATCATCTATATACGGTGATTATGCTGTGACTGTTGGTGATAATGTTGTGTCCTGGTTGGCTGGTGCCAAGTTAGGAATAGGTGAGGTAACAGTTGACTATAATTATCGAGAAATTGATTCGAAATCAATAATGGCTGATATTGATTTCCCATTCGATAATGGTCATGCAGTAGCGATTACTTTACCAACTGGAATCAAAAATCTCGACCTCGAACTGACACACTATGCCGATTGGCAACTTAGTCAGAACCAGAGCATTGGTGCTTTGACATACACCTTTTAATTCTGATTGATCAGACCATCAACCAGATTTATTGACTGGGAAGGAGAAATATTTTCCTTCCCTTTATAGGAGAAAATTTATGAAAAATTATTTCATATGTATTGTATGTGTTTTGTTATTTATGCCTATATTTGGTTGTGGTCAAAACAAATTGGAGCGGGATGCCGAGTATTATCATAATTATGGCATGAATTATGATCAGTATCAGAACTTCCAGAAGGCTGAAAGAAATCACTGGATGAAGGATTATCTACAATCACCCGCCTATTTCCCACGAGAAAAGACTAAGAAGAAGTAGGATGTTCCGATGATGGTGGCTAAATAAGGAGAGAGAACTTATTCTCTCTCCTTATTTGATGTTTTAATTTTTTTAAAAAAAATTAAATGTTTTTATTTTATTTGGAGTTAAAATGATAAAAGATATAAAGGTCATGACTTGGTTTTTGAATAGACAATGTAATTTAAGCTGTGAGTATTGTAGGATTGCAAAATATTATCTCGATGCTCCATATCCAAATATTTATTATTTTAATAAGTATCAAATTAAATATATTAATATAGTGAAAATACTGGACTTGATGAAAATTAATAATCCAGAATGTTTTCATATTTTTATGGGAGGTGAACCATTACTTCATAATGACTTAATTGATATTATAAAATACTGTAATGAAAACAGTATTTTATACACGATAATTTCTAATGGTACATGTACAGATTTATTAGATCGATTTTTTTCAGAAGTTGGAGAAGTAATGGGTTTTACAACTTCAATCGACCCCATAATATTCAGTGAACAGTATGATAAGGACAGATATTTTAAAAGTCTCTATGGATTGAATTGTTTATTAAAATATAAAGACAGAATAAAAGATCCTGTTGCGGAAGTAACATGTGATAGCAGAAATTATAAATATTTAATTAAAACATTGGAACTTTTAACTGGTCATGGTATCAATAGTGTAATATCTTTTATTGATGCTTATAAAAATAAATATTATGATTTTGCTGGAATAGAAAAAAATAGCGACTTGATAGTCCACAAAACACCTGAATTGAAAGAAATATTAGAACAGGCAAAAAACTATAATATTCATATGCCTCAAAGTTTGAAGATATTATATGAAAATTTACCCTATAATTTCAAATGCCATGTTCAATCACTGGATAATATTGTTATCGATGCAGATGGTATGGTTAGGTTATGTTTAAGAATCAGAGGATTGAAAACACCATCAATGACAATTGATGAATATTTAATGAATCTGGATGAATTGAAAAATAATTTACAATATGACCAAAATAAAGTTTGTGAGGGATGTAATTGGACGAGTTGTATCATGACATCTGCATACGATTATAATGATCTAATCCATGCAGATAAGAGAAATTAAATTTTATATTACTTGGAAAGGATGTTATCATGACAAATCCCACGTTAATAATCGACAAAGAAACTACATCGTTTGTTGAATCCATTATTGGAGAAAATGGTGAAGCCCAACCAGTCTTCAGGAAAAAATTAATACGAACAGCAGATTATATTGCCCGAATTACCAGTCAGTTGGGATCTGACTGTCATGTTTTGCCCAGGAATTGTAGATTAAATATTCCATGCTCAGGTGGTGCAAGAGTTCTGGTTATTGAGGAAGCTCCAAGATCAAGACATTTGAAGTTTGACTGGGATTTTGTTGAAGAAACAAGAACAACCAAGAAGAGTGGACAGGCGGCACTAGGACTAGAATCGTTGCTGGAAGGGCAACAAATACCGTACTCGCTCCGAATCCAATTACCATATATAGTGTTTCTTCTCTTCGTTCAGGAAAAAAAGGATGTATTTGAAGTTCCCTATTGTCGGGTATTTTTCCGAAATCATCCATTGGGAGCATCCGGCGACTATTTGGGATATGCAAATTTATTTAATGTTAGTAGTGGCAATGAAGTTTGTTTTGGTGGTAACAAACGTTCATGGTCAAAACAAACTCATACTCTGTCATCTGCTGTTGAAGAATTAATTGCTCTGTATTGGGCAGCACCATTTGCAGCGGAATATCGCTGTCGTCATGATAAATACAAGAATACACCGCCGATGAATTCCTTTCTGGCTTGGTCAATGGCTAGTCAAAAACCAACATTCGGATTTAACATTCCATTGATAATGCACGATAAAACATTGTATCAGGAGATTGATACTTTTGTTGTCTCTAGAACAGTTCCAACCTTTGAGAGAGTGTTTGTTGTACCACTTGACGAACAACTATCTGGAGGTAATGGATCAACCATATATCAAAATTTCAGGTTAGTTGAGAGCGTCGTAAGTATTGGCGACAAATTAATATATGAAGAAGCAGATTGGTATATTGATACCATTAGGGGAAATTTTAATACACCTAAACAGGTGGAACTGGTTAATCTCAATAATGAAAAAATTACTGTTGAGTTAACACCAGCCTTATTAGCCCAATGGGAAACAGATGTTGCCGCTCAAAGAACGAATTATTTACAATCATTAACAGTTGATGGTAAAACCGTATCATCAGGCACAATAATCAAAATCAAATCTATGAATACCTATGAGGTTGTAGATAAGATTAGGTTAGCCAGAGATAATACGATTGAATTCGTCATCGGTTCAAAGTTCTTTCTGGCATTGGATGGTACATATGACGTAATCGATTCTGTGAAGGCTGGCGATACTGAATTGGTTTCTGGTAAGGATTATGTGATCTTTAATAATCAATATCGGACCTACTTCACCGGGAGAATGCTTCGTATTCAGAATAATTCTTACAACATTCTCCACATATTCTTCGGTGGTGATGGTGATGAGCGAGGAATCTCTGTAGATTCAATCTATAATGGTGATTTCTCAATTTTTGAAGCAAATGACCCAAGGATTACTCAATCCAGAACATTCAGATTTTTGGATCAGATTATAACCGATCGAGATTTTCGTATTGTAAAAGGCATAGGCATTTTTTCCAGTAACGACTCATCCAATATCTGGAGCAGTACTTTCTTCCGCGAAACAGCACTTGAGGATATATTGACGAATGATGGTACCAAGTTACATATACCATCATATGATGTCGATATCAATTTCAGTGTTGGTGATGAGGTTGTATGTCCTAACTGGAACAATCCTGATACAATTGGTAAAATCTGGACGATTACAGCATTTGCCAGATCAAATGGTTATTTGAATTTTGAATTACGATGTGGTGAAGAAACAACTAGTTCTCAATATATCAACCTATCAAACGGTAGAGTTTACATCGGATCTATTAGGAAAGCATCCAAGTCTCTGAATGGTATTGAAGTTGGTCTTATCCAAGCTAAGAATCCTGGAATATTAGGATTTCCGAAAAAGGTGATAAACAGAATTGACGCATTTATTGTCGATGGTGAAAAGCCTCTTATATTGTGTGGAAATGGTCTGACAATTACTGTTGAAGATTTAACCAATAACTTCAACGTAGTTACATCAGCCAGAACACCCGAAACAATAAACTTGGCCAAGATTCCTTGGCAGACAGGTGATCTATGTACCAAAAGTGATAATTTATTCGTTTTCAATGATGACAACACATACCTCGGAAAGTTGTATATGTTAATTGATCCTGTTTTTGTGAAAACAGGATCTTTCCGTTCAAAGGCTGTGGTAAGTTCACAGAATAATCCAGATTTTAAGAGATATGGTATTTTAGACCCCAGATTATCTAAAAACCATTCACATGTTGTTTATGAGAGTCTCCCGAATTTTGTAAATGGGAATACTCATACGTTTTCTGATGGATATTATCCATCAACAATTCCAAATGTTAGTGAGGATAATTAATATGAAATTTGGTGAAATTCCTGTTATTATATTACCGAAGGATTATGTCTTGCCTGAAGACCAGGATCTTTTATACATCGTTGCCGGTAACGGCAACTTTGTTCTAAAGAATCAACAATTATTGAGAAGTTTAACTAAGGTTAATGGAATCAGTCATCTCCCCAAACTACAACCGTTTGGGGAGATGAAGATACCGAAGATTCACAAAGATTTGTTAGCTCAAGGTCTTAAGTTTTTCAAACAGATCTATGAAACGTACAAATCTGAAGCTGGTATACGGATTTTCTATAATCCATATACCGAGTTTTATTTATTTGATGTTCCCAATCAGAAAATTTCGGGCGCGTCAACGGATTGGAAGAATTCCAGTCCACCGAAAGATTTTATGTATGTTGGAACACTACACTCACACGGTGGTGCAATGTCGGCGTTTCATAGTGGTACCGACAAAGGTAGTGAGGGTGAGTTGGATGGTATTCATATTGTGTTTGGACACATAAATACAGATACCCCATCGGTCACGGCAGCGATTGTTATTAACGGCAATAGATTTCAACTTAAAGAGGAGGAAATATTAAGATATCTTGATGTTACAATCACAAGTCGGGAAGAAACCAAGTATGTGTCTTCGGGTGCTGTATGGGAAGATTATGCCGCATCTAAAGTATCGACTCATAATATGACAGATGTAACAGCGCAATCGGTTGCAACTAAATTTCATTTTAGTTTAGACGTTGATATGGATGCTGTTGAGGTTCCCATAGAATGGTATGAGAACATGGTTTATACACCCGATGTAGTATATAAATTCGTTGGTGGTAAACTTATCAAATGTTCTTCCCAATCAAACAACACATATGTTCCGTCGGAAACGAAGTATCTTCCAAGTCCTGCTAAAACTCCTGAATATTCACCAACATCTCCAATTGCCCGTCCTGATTGTTATGGTAGTGATGATACAGATTATTATCCACTAATTGATTATACCATCTGTCCAAAGTGTCATTATCGTAATATTGCTATTCAGGCAATGGAAGGTGGATTGGTCGATGACTTATTATTGACAACTATGGGATGTTATGGTGAACACACACCAAACAACAACCGCGATTTTGAATTATCATATGATTCTAATGGCAACATGATTGACTCTGAAGGAGTAATCATTATGACAAAAGAGGAGATTTCAGCATATGAATCGGTCGATTAAAGTTATAGGTGCTGGTGGTATTGGTACTAAATTACTTGATCCGTTGTGCCAATTCCTCAATTATTATCATCCGCAACCAGCAGAAGGCGAAGAGGCTGACACCTTCGAGGTAACTATCGTAGACGGAGATAGCTTCGAGCAGCGTAATCGGGAGAGACAGGATTTTTATAACTTCGGTAATAAAGCCGAGATTAAAGCCACCGAACTCATGCAGAAGTATGATTTAACTATCCATTCGGTTCCTGAATATCTCAGTGAGAGCAACATTAGTAGTATCATCCAAGAAGATGATATTGTATTAGTGTGTGTTGACAATCATGATACCAGAGCGTTGATTGCAGAAAAAGTTGCTACCCTGCAAAATGTAGTTTTAATTTCTGGGGGTAATGGATTCTACACCGGCGATGTTTTGACAAACGTTCGGATTGCAGGACAAAACTACACTGCGTCAATTACCAGATACCATGAAGAGATATCCGTTGGTGATGGACAACACCCTCAGCGTCTCGGATGTGAGGCATTGCATCAAGCAGAACCACAATTGTTATTCGCAAACATGGGAGCGGCATGGATTGTGTTGTGTCGATTTTACAAGATCTGTATCCTTGGTCAACTCGATACCACCTGTGAGAATGATTTCGATATTCTCACAGGTGAAGTTTTAGCCAAACAGTTCCCAGTATAGTTTAATTATACAAAGCACCCAAATATTTAAATTCTTGTATATACGATTATATCTATATATAATAAATATGTGAAAGGTACAATTCGTACTTTTTAATATTGTAAAGGAGGTCTGTAATGGACTGGTTTTATATTTTATTATCTCATTTTGGTATTAATGTTGCTCCCACAGTTCTTGGTAACGCATTGAAAATGTTTGCAGTTGCTGAGAAGAAACTTCAACAGGCATCGCAAATGGAGGAACAACGAATTGAATCCTTGACACGAAAAGTGCAGAAACTAAATCATCAGATTTCGGCTGCTAAGGCTGGTCAACAGGATGCCAAGAATCGTATTGATTGGATTGAGGGAAAAGTGAAAAAGCTTCAGGAATTTACTCAGTAAATAGAATCCATCAAGAGAGAGTTGTCTTAACTCTCTAACTTCATGGATAAATCCAAAGGGAGGTGCTATAATTATTTAGGAGATAGAAAAAAATAATTAATGTCGCCGCTGTATTTTATCTCAAAGGATTCACTTAGTGAACCTAATCTATTTCCAAAAGGAGAATTATTTTTATGAATCAAGCACTGAATGGTAAGTCAAAGGCCGAACTTCTTCAAATCGCTGCTGGACGTGGGATCACTGGATTGGACGGACAGACCGTCGAGATGATTGCCAAAGTAATTGAGAACGATATGGTCGAGAAATCCGAGGTTCTTAGCCGGGAACAATTGAATGCAATGTCTGTTACCGATCTGCTCACGCTGGCCGAGGAAAATGGTATGTCCGGTCTGGGAAAACAACCCAAGGCTATTTTGGTGGAACTTCTCATTGCCCATTTTACCAGGGTTGCCCTTGCTGCGGTTTCCGGTACGTTTACTGTCACCAATGCCAATGACGGCTGTGTCAACACCAAGATTGTCGTTACCTGCGGTACCAACAAACAGGAGATCGAAGACACCGTAGGACATGCAGTCCAGGAAGTATTCAATTTGCTCAGTGGAGCGTTCAATATCGCTGCCGGTTCCAAAGCTTTGGTCAACGGTACGACCGAGGTAGCATACGACTACGTTTTGACATCGACTGATTTGACCCTGGAGTTCACGAAGCCTGCCGATCGCAAGGGTTAATAACCCAATATTATAATATGATATACCGGGTGTAGTACATAAGTGGAAAAAGGGATGGAAGAAATTCCATCCCTTCCCTTATCCTATAATTATCCTAATTTATTTTTTTATTTTTTTATGGGAATAAAAAATTTATTTAAATAACAAATTAAAAATATATTTTATTTAACTTTAATTACCCACCAATTTTAGATATTGAAAAAAATTGTGGAGGAATCTTCTATAAAAACAGTAGCAGTTATTGGTCTTGGTACCATAGGTAGTTTTTTGTCTCAATCATTATCCGAACTGGATAATTTACAAAAATTAATCTTGGTTGATTATGATAGAGTTGAAATGAAGAATACATATAATTCAATATATAGAAAGAGTGATGTTGGAAAATATAAAACAACAGTTCTTCATGATATCATAAAAGATCAAAGTAATATAGATGTTGAAATATTAACAACTAGATATGAAGAAGAAATTACGGAACTCCCATATTCAGATTTAATAATTGATTGTCGAGATTTTGTTTATAATCGCAAAAATAAAATAGATGTTAGATTGTATATCACGTCCAGATATCTTGTTGTAGATTGTAGAAAAAATATAACATATGATAAGAATTATGAAGGCCGATATACAACACTGTTATCAAAAAATGATTTAAGAAAAGCAACAATGATAGCAACATCTTTTCTACAAAGTGGTTTTATTAATTATATGATTGATAATCAAATAGTGAAAGAAATATCTCTTGATTATTTAGATGAAGTATCCAATGATATCAAGAAAAAATATAATAATAGAAACATGATTATAGATTATGAAGCATCTAAGAAATTATTAAATTTTGAAGAGAATGTAACTGATATAATTCAGGAGAATAGAAATAAAGATGTTCTAATAACAATTGGTGATTCTAATAAATATCCAATTAGAAAAATTCCCAAAAATTCAATTCAATCAGCTAATGATATCATTTCAACAATGTCACATCTAATAAATAATTCAAATGAACCTGAACTCTATTACATCATTTCAATTACACAGACTCAAAATAATTATATTATAAATCTTCTTCCAGAGTCTGGTGCAGCATAATGAAACAGTTTGTAATAGCAAAAAAACTTGTACCTGAGAGAATGATTCATAATAATAAAATTTACAGAATAACAAAAATAGATCCAAATTATATAATTGATAAATATTCAGTTAGAATAACAGATGGCAAAAATAAATTAATTAGTATTAAATTAGATGCTGATCATTGTAATGCCGATCCATATACTGATTTATTTTGTTTATCAGCTAATGTCAAATATAAAGTATTATCAAATGATTTAATTAAATTAATTGAAAATTTAATCAGAACTTATAATTTAAATAATTGTTATTTCACTCCATTTAATTATATAGAGTATGAACCATATGATCATCAAGAATATATGAAAAAGGTAGAGAAAAAAGAGAACTCAATAATTGGTAAAATATCAAATTTTTTTAATTTACACAAATTGGGGATATAAAATTAATGTCGAAACTCTTAGATATACATGACTTTTGTGAAGATTTGAAAGAAATCAAAACTTCAAAAATAATTAATAATCGTGGCAGATTTACAGAAGATGGTTTATTTTCTGAACAGATTTTTGGTCCAGTAAAAAATTATACATGTCAATGTGGAACTTTTTATGGACTTTCTGGTGAAGGTGAAGTTTGTAAAATATGTGGTGTGGAAATAACTAATTGTGGTGAAAGAAGAAAAAGATTTGCAAAAATCAAACTTCCTTTACCAGTTATGAATCCAATTTTTTACGATTTGATTTCCAGTTTATGTGGTTCTAAAATTAAATCCCTGGTTGATATATTAATTTCAAATGAAAGAAGTATATTATATAAAAAAGGTGAAAAATATTTAGTGACAGATGATCCTAATAATATTCCATCTGATTCTGAAAGATGGGATAAAATGGGAGCTGTTATAAAATTATTGTATGAAACTTCAAAATATAAGTTGGATGATCCAAAATGGAAATATATATATGACAATATTCATAACGTATTGATTAATGAAGTTATTGTCTTACCTGCTGATTTACGTCCTGCATCAAAAATCACAGAAAAAAATAATCGTAACCAAATCGTAGATAAAATAAATAGATTCTATATCAGGTTATTAACCAAAAAAGAAATTATGGCCAATACAAACTATGATATTGCGAATGATAAAAAAATATATTATCAATATTATCATCAACTTCAAAAAGATGTGAATGAACTATATGGTTATATTTTATCGTCAATGTCAGAAAAAGATGGTTTAATCAGAGGACATATATTAGGTAAGAGAATTGATTTTTCAGGTAGGGCTGTGATCACACCAGATCCAATGTTGAAATTAGATGAGTGTATTTTACCTTATAGTATGATTCTTGAATTATTTAAAATTGACATCGCAAAAGAAATGACATATCGCGGAATAGTTAAATTTCTTAATAGTGCGATTCAAATATTAGATCAGACGATTCTTACAAAATCATATTATTTATTCGAATTTGTCAAAGAATATTTTGAACAACATCCTCAAGTGTGTATTATTAATCGACAACCTTCTCTTCACAGATTGGGTATGTTAGGTTTCAAAATAAAATTAGATAATAATAATTCTGTCATTTTCGAAAAGAAAGATGATAATAATGAAACAGTATATCGAATTCATGGGAATAATACAATCAAGATTCACCCGTTAGTTTGTGGTTGTTTTAATGCAGATTTTGATGGTGATCAGATGGCTGTATATGTGCCTATATCAGAAGAATCAAAACAAGAAGTCTATGATAAATTTTTAATAACTAAAAATTTGAGTAATCCCGCAAATGGATTATTAACAACTACTCATTCTCAAGATATGATTCTTGGTATATACGCATTAACTTCAAATCAATTTCCAAAATTGAAAAAGATGGTCGTTTGTAAAGGTCAAAAAATTACAGAAAGTAGAAAAATATTCAATGATTGTTTACCGAATGATTATCCTATAATTGATAAGATAATATCAAAGAAAGAACTATTAAATATTTTAGAAGATATTAAATCAAAATATGACTACACGATCCTAGCTGAAATTTTAGATCAGATTAAAAATTGCGGTTTTAAATACGCTACCTTATTTGGTCCAACAATGTCATTGGATTCATTCGAATTAAAAGATGATTCGCTTAAGAAAGAATTATATGAATCTGATAATATCGTAACCCAGTTAAATAAAATTTCCAGTCTGGAAACAGAAAACTTTTTGAAAGAAAATTTTAACTATTCTTATATGATTAGTTCTGGATCTAGAGGAACATGGGATCAAGCAAGACAAATTATTCTATCAAGAGGTTTTATTTCGAACTTTAAAGGTGAGATTATACCAACACCAGTTAAATCGAGTTTATTAGATGGTTTAACACCTGAAGAATTTTTTATATCAACATACGGATGTAGAAAAGGATTATTAGATGTTGCTTTAAATACAGGGGAATCTGGCTATCTTTCAAGAAAATTAAATTTTTCTTGTGTTAATCTTCAAAAGGATCTTGATTTAGAAGATTGTGGAACAAGAGATCACTTAACTATCAATGTCGATTCTGTACAAAAAGCCGAGATGTTATTATATCGTTATTATTTAAATGATAATAATGAATATGTTGAAATTACAAAAGAAAATTATAAGAATCTAATTGGTAAAATCATTCTTTTGAGATCACCGATATATTGTAGAAGTAATAAAATTTGTCACAAATGTTATGGTAATCTTTACAAGATTTTAAATAGTAAATATATTGGTATTATTGCAGCACAAACATTAGGTGAACGGTCTACTCAATTGATTCTAAGAACATTTCATACGTCAGGTGTTGCAAATATTAGAGGTGCAAAATCTGATGGTGATTTAAAACAAGATGATATTGTTGCTGATCTTTCGGTTGCTTGTGATGCTTTTCATCATTTTAGTGATAATCAAATTCCTGGTGAAATGGCAGAAAAATTATTCAAAATTTATAATAATAATGGAAAGATTCATCATATTCATATTGAAGCTGTCATTAGTCAATTAATGTGGAGTGGTTATACAAAATGGAGATTGGTTGAAAATAGAGAGAATGTTAAACCAGAATGGCATAGTATACAACAAGTTCCGGCATTCGAATCATGGATTCTAAGTCTTGGTTTTTCAGATCCAAAAAGAAGTATCATAAAAGGTCTTTTTGAAGTTGGTCAATATTCAGGAATAATAGATAAGATCCTACTTGGAGAGAAAATAAAATAATTGAGGTGTAAAAGTTTTGATACGTTTATTACTTGGTGATTGTTCAGATAAATTAAAAGAAATAGATAGTAATTCAATAGACTTAATATTAACATCTCCACCATATGCGAATCAGAGAAAAATACATACGGTGGTGTACATCCAGATAAATATATAGAATGGTTTATTCCAATATCACAAGAACTTTTAAGAGTCTTGAAACCGACAGGTACGTTTATTTTAAATATAAAAGAGTGTGCAGTTGGAGGAGAAAGACATACATATGTAATAGAACTTGTTTTGGCTATGAGAAAACAGGGATGGTTATGGACTGAGGAATTCATCTGGCATAAAAAGAACTGTTTTCCTGGAAAATGGCCAAATAGATTTCGTGATTCATGGGAACATCTTTATCAATTCAATAAAGATAAAAAATTCAACATGTTTCAAGATAATGTAATGATTCCAATTGGTGATTGGTCACAATCAAGATTAAAAAATTTAAGTGAAACGGATAAAATTAGAGATCAATCGAAAGTTGGAAGTGGTTTTGGAAAAAACGTCTCTAATTGGATCAAAAGAGATATGGTTTATCCAACTAATGTCTTATATGGTGCTACTGAATGTAATAATAAAAATCATAGTGCTGTGTTTCCAATATGGATTCCTGAATGGTTTATAAAACTTTTTACACAACCCAATGATAATATTTTAGATCCGTTTATGGGAAGTGGTACAACGTTAAAAGTTGCTGCGAAGTTAAATCGTCATGGAATCGGAATAGAACTCAATCACGAATATTTTAAAACAGTTGATGATTATTTTAAAGTTATTATATGAATGAATTAACAAGACAAATTGAAGACTATATTAATAATAATATAGTCTATTATCACATTAATAAATTAGATAATTTAAAAAATCTGAAATTAAAAGATGTTTTAAAAAAGAAAAAATAATGAATTCAATATCGCATATAATAATATAATTGATAATTTCTCATCAAAGTTCGACGAAGAATTCTGTACAGAAGACAGGATAAATTGGGAGAGTATATTGATATTTAATTCATCCGAAAAATCAGAACAAAATGAAAGTGACAAATGATTATAGAAAATCCGAATCTAAAAATTGATGATGTTGATAATATTTTTACTTTAAGAAAACGTGAATATGAAAAACTTGAAGGACAAATATTTGAGGCATTACAACCAGTCAAAGAAATTGGATATAAAATTGAGAAGTTTGAAATAAACGATTGTCGATCTCAAGGGGAAGAGTTACAGAAAACGTTTAAGAAAAATTTAAATATTATCTTATCAAAAGATGAGGCAAAAGTTGATCTAAGTATTAACATTCCAGAACTCATTGACGATAATTATATTTTTATCAATGGTAAAAGAAAGATTCCTCATTTTCAAATTACCGATTTTCCAATAATAACAAAATTGAATAAAAAATCAGATGATAGTTTTATAATTAAGTTTAAATCAAATGTCCAGACTATAATACTTTATGAAAAGAAAACGATCATATTTACCTTTCTTAATAAAAAACTACCTTTCGCATTATTATTATTGGCCTATTATGGTCCAGAAGTATTAAATTCACGATTTAATTTAAGTCAGGAAAACGTTGAAGGTTTAGAAGACACATTTTATAATCGATTAATTAAACAAGTCTATTTATATTATAATATGAATAAGACCAAAGACGAATATACCAAGATGTTGGGTGAAACTTTTACTAAGTATAATGCCAAACTTAAAGGTGAAGAAATATTATATGGATTAGATCTTATACCAAAAATTGATGTTATAACAGCCAGATTTCTTAAAACTGGTTCTGTTATAGAAGATTTTATTGATGCTATACAAAATGGACCTTTTGATTTTTTAAATTATGAAAATAAACGAATTAGATGTTTTGAATATTTAATTTTTAGTTATGTGGCAAAAGCAATATTCAATCTATGTATTATAACTAAAAATTCAAAACCAAAATTTAATATCAATTCATCCGAAATATTACAGAACTGTAATGTATCGGAAATTATTCAATTTGATTTTTCAATAAATCCTATTGATTCATTGACTGAATTATCAAGAATATCATTATTGGGTCCGAATGGTTTCGAAAGAAAGAGTGTTCCAGAAAATATTCGTGATATCAATGATTCAATGTTCGGACGAATTTGTGTTGTTGATACACCAGATAGAGATAATTGTGGAATTGTCGGAAATATTCTACCAACTTCAAAATTAGATCATAATATGAAATTCACAAGCGAGATTCAATCTAAAAGTCCCATATCAATTCCAGTTGCTATGGTGCCTTTTTTAGAGCATGACGACCAAACAAGATTACAAATGGCCTCGTCTCAAATGAGACAAGCTATCCTTTTAAGAAAACCAGAAAAACCATTGATTCAAAGTGGATGTGAGAGTTTATATACGCAATATACAAACTTTCTTAAGATGGCCAAAAAAGATGGAATTGTATTATATCATGACGATGATGAGGGATTTATTATTGTCAAGTATGATGATGATGAAATCGAATTAATTCAAACTGGTTACAAGAAAATTTATACTGATAATATGGACATGATGGAAACGAACTTCAAAGAGGGAGAACGATTTCGTCAAGGTGATATTTTAGTTGAATCATTATTTACAAAGGATCGTAATATTAGTATTGGTAGAAATTTATTAACAGGTATTGGTATATACTATGGTTATAATTATGAAGATGGTATAGTGATATCCGAAAGATTAGTCGATGAACGAATCTTATCTTCTATTCATTATCGAGATCTCTCATTCTTTATCCCATCAAATAAAATACTTTCAAATTTGAATACATGTAAGCCACAACCTGAAGAGTATGACGAATATGGTGAACGTGCGAGGACTATGGAATATAAACCATTACCTGAACCTGGGGAGTGGATTAATACTGGTCAACCATATGCAATGTTACGAAAAGTACAACAAAACAATGACTTCAGTGTGTTATTTGAAGAAGATGAAAATTTAATATCTCCCAAAAAGATGTGTATTCTCGAAAGTAATATTTATGTCAATGATTATCCAACTAAGAATGTACCTCAAGAATTTCAAGATTGGATTGAACAAAAAATTATTGATCAAAAAATAAAAGAGAAAAAAATAAGTAAAATCTTGGGAAAATATTTACCCAAAAGTGAATATAATAAATTCGCTAAAAATAATTTAAACAACTTTTTATCTGAGGGTAAGTATAAAATTAAAGGTGAGAAGTTTGATGGTATTTTTGTTCATCTAACAGGATATTATATTCGGAAAATCGAAGTTGGCGATAAAATAGGAAATAGACACGGCAATAAAGGTGTTATTTCAAAGATTGTCAAAACTGAAGATATGCCGAAATTACCTGATGGTAGACCATTAGATATTATCATCAATCCATTAGGAATAATAAGTCGAATGAACATCGGACAGTTATTTGAACTTCATTTGGCAATGTCATTAATGGATCTGAAAAATAACATGCGAAGTTTGATTAAAAAAGATAATGAATTATTACAAATGATTGATTCACTTGAATCTGAAGAAGAAAAACTCAAATATCAAGAATTGAAGGAGGGTATCTTATCACAATCAACCATTAAAAAATATTTATTAAAATATATTAAAATTATTGATAATACAAAAGATAACTGGTATTTTAACCAGTTTAAAAATCAATTAAAAATGGTCAAGATTGATGAAAAATTTATTGATGATCTTTCTTTGATTCAACCACCATTTGAATCGATAAATATAAAGCAATGTAAAAAAGCGTTGAAATATACAAACACTCGATTTAAATATCCAATATATGATCCAGTTGCCGGTGATACGCTTGTAAATGATTTAGCTGTAGGGTATTTGTATTTCTTTCGAATGATTCATATAGCTGAAGATAAATTATCAGCGAGAGGAATTGGAACATATACTAAGAAAACACTACAACCAACTGGTGGTAAAAGAAATAATGGTGGTCAAAGACTTGGTGAAATGGAAGTTAGTTGTATGATTGCTCATGATTCTGTTCATAATTTGAATGAATCAATGACAACCAAGTCTGATTCAATTGAGGCTAAGAATAAATGGATGTTTGATCAAATCGATTCTGGAAATAAATTACGGAATGAAATTTATAAAGAGAATGATATGATAAGTGAATCTGTACGATTATTAAATTCATATCTAACAGTTATCGGAATCGATAAAGGAGATTAATGACATATTTTGGAATTGAGCAATTTAAACAGTCTATATTATTTATTGATAATCATCACAATTATGGATCAATAGCAATGGTTTCATTTTTAAGTGAAACTAAAGTAGATCTTAATGAGTTAAGACAAATATTAAGTGTTGTTGTTATTCCAGATGATCTAATTGAAAAAATAAATTTAAAAAATTTTTATTTGAAAATTAATTTCAGTTACAAGTATAAAGACAATTATCACAATTGTTTTTTCAATTTTCATATCGATGACGAATTTAAGATGTATAGAGGAATGTCGATTTATGCTGATGGTTTTTATCATGAATTGATTGTTAGATCAAAAAATCAAAATTTTAATTTTGAATTTTTAATCAGTCTATTAATAGATTATTTAAATATAAATAAGATTCCAAACCAAACGCTTGAAGATAGAGTTAATGAAACTCATAAATATTTAGACATATTTTCAGATATCGATGAATGGGCAATTCGAATTAAAAAATTTGGAACAAATGATATTTCAACTATTGTTTCCAGTAAGAATGACAGTGAAATAATTAAGAGTATGATGAAAATATATTAAGGAGAATAAAGAAAATGAAATATGTTGAAATGTTTTTGAGGTTACGTTGTTCTTCTGATGTATTAGGATTGTTATCACCTATTGGTAGTGGATATTGTAAAGAGATATCTGAAGCGATGACTTTACGGGAAAAAATTCGAAAACTTACTTTAGATAATCCAATGAAATATAACATTGTAGAATTGTGCGCTGGAAATCCAATTTCCAGCGTACTTTCTCTTTTTTCATTACCCGTGTCAAAAGCTGTTGCGATTGATAAACGTATAGTTAGAAGAAAATATGCGAGAATCAGACGATTTGAGTATATTGAAAAAAATATTTATGATGATGATATAATAGACTTGATTGACGAAAATACGATAATCATGGCATCACATCCTTGTAAGAATTTGGCAATTAGAATTATAGAAATATATAAAAATTCAAAATCACCATTTCTAATTATAATGCCATGTTGTGTTGGAGATGTGAGTGATGAGTTTAAGAAGAAATATTCAAATTCAATTTTTGGATTGGATAAATATAAAACTTGGTGTAGATATCTTCAATATTTAACAAATGGAAGACCATATGAATTAATGAGAGATAGAAACTGTCTTTCACCAGTAAATTGTATTGTTAGTGATAATTTATTTGAAGAAGAAAATATGATATATGATGAAATTGAGGATGATTACGAAGAATGAGAGAATGTAGCTTCTGTCATAGTACAGATTATAAATTAATAATTGAATCGAGCGATCCGAATATTTGTATCTGTGATTCTTGTATTGATACAGCAAGATTGGCATTAACGGCTGAAAATATTAATTCGGATCTTAAAGTTGATCAAATTAAAAATTCAAAGCCTAAAAAACAAAAAATCATGACACCAAAAGAGATTAAAATTATTTTAGATCAATATATTATTGGTCAAGAAAAAACTAAAAAAATAATTTCTGTTGGTGTCTATAATCATATGTTAAAGATTCTATGTAACCTTAATGTCCAAAAAAGTAATATTCTTTTAATAGGTCCATCTGGATCTGGAAAGACACTTTTTGCACAGACATTATCAAAAATATTGAGAGTTCCATTTATTATTGCTGATGCAACAACATTAACCGAAGAAGGTTATGTGGGTGATAATATTGAATCAATGATTCAAATGTTATTACTCGCTTGTGATTTTGATGTTGAACGAGCATCTAAGGGAATTATTTTTATTGATGAGATTGATAAAAAAGCCAAGAAGAGTTCAGCAAGTACATCGATAACACGAGACGTATCAGGTGAAGGTGTTCAGTTTGGTTTGTTAAAAATGATTGAAGGTTCAGTAATGAATATTCAACCAACAGGTGCAAGAAAACACCCACATGGAGATCGATTGTTAATGGATACATCAAATATATTATTTGTATTTGGTGGTGCCTTTAATGGTCTTTCTGATATTGTTTCAGCTCGTCTATGTAAAAATAATATTGGTTTTAATACAAAGATGTCTAAAGCTGAACGCGATATCGATTTATTAAATTATTTAGAACAAGATGATCTTATTCAGTATGGTTTAATACCTGAATTAGTTGGCCGAATTCCAATAGTGTCGGTACTTAATAGATTATCCATTGATGAATTAGCTCGTATTTTAACAGACCCAGTTGATTCAATAATCAAACAATATCAGAGATTATTAGAAATTGATAATATTAATTTAAATTTTACTGACAATGCTATAAGAAGAATTGCCGAAATCGCTGACAGAAAGGGGATTGGAGCGAGAGGATTAAAATCTGTTATTGAGTCTTTAATGGTTGATTTTCAATTTGAAGTTGAAAGAGATGACACTGAAAAGGACTATGATATAACAGAAGAAATGATCGCCTAAATTAAATCGCCTACAGGAAAGGATGTTAAAATGGAGAAGATCGGTTTTAAAGAATTGATGAAATTACTGGAGTCTAAGTTACCTAATTTGAATCATGAGGAAATTAACAGTGAATTGGTAAAAAATGGCTGGACTTATAATGAATTTATTGCTGATGTAATCTGGAGTAAAAAACTCAATAATAAAATTATTGATATTTTATTAACAACATAGGAATGGGATGAAAACCACAAACAAATTCGAGAAGATGCAGGACTTGATTCTGAGACTTAGGGATCGAGTCCTGCTCGATGATGATATTGATTTATTGATTAAGAAATTTGTGAAAAATAAATCTAAATATACCAGATTAGTTGAAATATTACACAGACCCCAAGGTATTGGAATGAGTGACAGTGATGTTAGTTTTATCACTGAAGGTTTTGGTTGGAATCCTGGTGAATATTTAAGTGAACTCAGGGAAAGAATCAAATTACAGTTGGAGGAACTAAAGAAATGAAATGCGCTTTTTTTGATGTAGATACGTTAGTTGATTTTATGACCAAGAATGGTAAATTATATATAAAAGATTCTGAAAAAATTATTCCAAATATTTCTAAATTAACAAAATATGGTTATGAAAATAATATTAAAATACTTGGTTGTGGTGATAGACATTTTGGAGATACCGCACATAAAGAAGCGGAAATAGAACTTGATGTAAATGGTGGACCATTTCCAATGCATTGTGAAGATGATACAAATGGTTGTAGTAAAATTGAAGAATCAACAACACCAGAGTATTCAATACATATTGATTCAGAAGATATGTATAGTGAAGAACTTTTAAAAATTCTTTTAGATGCAGCATGTCAAATTACTTTTGAAAAACAAAGCTATAATGTTTTTTGGGATGAAACGAACCCAGGTGGTAATCAAAATATTGATTTTTGTTTAAAATATCTCGATATTGATACTTTCTTTGTATATGGTGTTGCAACTGAGTACTGTGTTTTAGCTGCTGTACTTGGTCTTCTTAAACGAGGAAAGAAAGTATGGGTAATTGATGATTGTATATATCATATCACTGAGGAAGGCAAACAGAATGCCTTATTTGAGATGATGAAAGCAGGTGCTCTTTTTATTAGAACAGATAGTGTGATTAATCTAATAAATCGAGATTTCAATGGATAATAAAATAATAGGTCGATTTTTTGATGGTGAAGAGTTATTTGAAATCGCAAGATTGATAAAAGTTGAAATTGATAATTTAGACAGCCAAAGATCTTACAAACAAACAATAGGTGTAAATAGAGCAATCGAAGACAGAATTCAACGATTAAAAAACTTAAGAGAAGATATTTTATATTTATCAGCATGTTTGAGACAAGAAGGTATTAATAAGGGAATCAGGTTAAAACAGATGTTCGAAGATGAACGAGGTTTTGATTTGAGTTCAATAGAAGATCTTGGATATAAAAGTGAGGGAGCTTGGTAAATGACAGAAGATGAAAAAATAAAATTGGAAAAACTTGCAAATGAACTGGCGCATAATGAAGAAATAGATAAACTTCTACGTCAACGTATGGAAAATACTTTAGTTTTTGATTGGAAAACTGGAAAAATTTCATCACTAAATGACTATCAAAAATATTAAAAAATTTTTATTAATTATTTTTATTATATTAGGAACTATTTCCTGTAAAACATATGAACAAGATCCATCAAAAGTTGTTCATGAAGGTGGTTTTTCTGTCATGTATGATATTCCAACAGAGGCAAAAATATTAAAAAATTTAGGAAATGGTTGGATAATATTTGAATGTGATGGAAGAAAAATTTTATTTCATCATAATAATTTTTTTGAATCAATGACGGAACTATCAGATAGAGGTTATCATGTCAAGTGAAGATATCGAAAAAATAAAAAAAATGTATTCATCAGAACCTACTTATGATCATACATGGGTAGGTTCTGAATCAAATAAGGCATTTCTTATTTGTATAGGTGCTGGTCCTTGGAAAGTCGAAAGAAGAAAAAAAGTTCAAACCAGGGCTATTCAGTGGTTAAATAATAGAGATTTGGGAAATATTTTACCAAGTCAATTTGAAAATATCTACCCACTAAAATGGGAAAATGATATGTTATTCAATATGATAACTTCGTTAAATAAAAAACAAATTGAATTTAAAACATTATGTGATATTTGGCTTGAAAAAGGTAAATATTCATGGACTACACCAATTGTTGAATTTTTCAATTTATGTGGTGCAAATCCCAAAGGAACTAAAGTACTTTGGTTATTTATCAGAGATTATTTGAAATTACCAGCATTTCCTATTGATCGACACGTTCGACGAAAATTAAAAGAATATAAATTACCAATAGATCCTATATATATTATTGGTTTGTGTCAAAAAGCTGGTATTGATCCAAACGCATTAAATAGGTCTTTATTTTTAGGTAAGAATCCAGATTTTTCAAAGTCATGAAGAACTATATATATTAATCTATGAAAGAATAAGTAAAATAACGTTTTAAAAAGATGTCATTTTTATATTATAAAAATTTTCTTTCAGATACTTGGAGCATTAAAATGAAAATATACGAAAATTTAGATATTAATGATTTAGATAATGAAATTTGGAAAGATATTTTAGATTATGATTGTGATTATCAAGTTAGTAATCTGGGTCGAGTTAAAAGTTTTAAATATGATAAAATAAGTGGAAAAATAATAAAACAACATAAAGATAATGATGATTATTTTGTAATTAATTTATCTAAAAATGGAAACAAGAAAACTAAAAAAATTCATATATTAGTTTATGAAACTTTTAATGATTATAAATTAAAATCTGATGAATGTGTTCATCATGATAAAGATAGAAATAAAGAAAATAATATTTTAGAAAATTTAATAATGATACCTAAAAAAGAACATAACAAACTTCATAATCCAAAAGGTAGATTACTTTCAGAAGAAACTAAAATAAAAATAAGTGAAAGCAATAAAGGAAAAAAACATTCAGAAAAAACAAAAAAGATAATGAGTGAAAATAATCTTAACAGGTTGTCAAATCAAAAATATATTGATATAAAAATTGATATTGAAAAAGATGATTTAACTCAAAGACAGATTGCAAATAAACACGGAGTAGTTCATTCAACAGTATCAAAAATAAAAAGGAGAATGGAAAATGAATTATGAAAAAGTGAATCAAATTATTGTTGATTTTGTCAGAGAAGAATTAGAAACATCTAGTGGTTTTATCCTCGGAGTATCTGGTGGAATTGACTCATCTCTTTGTCTCGCAATGACTGTTCAGGCTGTTGGAAAAGACAAGATTCATGCTATGCTTATGCCATATTGGGAAAATGAACATCTTAAGGATGGTATTGATCTAGTACACCAATTCGGTGTATCATACTCTATTATAAACATTAGAAATATATACGATAGCTTTTATAATACCGGAATCTTATGGCAAAATGGAACTAAAGAAAATATAATGTCTAGGATAAGAATGTGTCTATTGTATGCATACGCCAATGAACATAATAGTAAAGTTATTGGAACTTGTAATTTATCAGAAATTATGACTGGATATTTTACAAAATTCGGCGATGGAGCATCAGATATCGAATTATTAGGTGAATTACTAAAAAGAGATGTATATGGTCTAGCACATTATTATAATAATATACTTTGTACTCAACACGACTATATTCAAATTCCCGAAAAAATTCTGACAAAGCGACCAACTGCTGATCTAACACCAAATCATTATGATGAGGATGATATCGGAAATTATGATGTTCTTGATGATGTTCTCACAAAAATATATCTCAGTGGTAAGACACCTACAACACCAGACGAAGTGAGAATTTCAAAAATTATGGAAGCTACTGAGCATAAGAGGGCATTAGCTCCAATAGCATTGGTACGATGGGATGAGAATATAGAGTAATAATTTAGAAATAAACCGAAGTTATTATATATATTAATATGTGAAGTAATTTATATCTCTACAATTCATAGTAGTTAAATGAATAGCACGTATAAATGATACTATCCACCTGAAGAGTTATGATGACAACATTAGTGATTCAGGAAATCTTTTTCGAGAGGAGAACAAATTATGTTAAATTTTCATATTCAACCGCTGATTTGGTTTGTGGCATCGGTCATATTTATGATTATCATCTTTATGACTTCGAAATGGGGAATTAAGAAATTGTTCACCATTTTTGAAGTTAATGAATCATGGTATAATGTCCTGGCTGTTATTTATTCTGTTATTAAAGTACTTCTGACCGCTGGTGCGATCATATTTATCGCTTCCAGAATATTCCTTCATGATGTAACAGTGAAATCATATGACAGCGGTGTTGGTACACAATCCGAGCAATATAATCAAAAACAATTGGAGGATCACAAAACATCTGATCCGAATACAATTGAACAACTCATTAAGGATATGAAAGAAAAACGTGAAATGGAACTGAACGACAAGATTCGAGAAAAGAATCAAAAAGCTCGTGATGAGTTCCAGAAGTATCTAGATACTCTTTAGGAGGGAGAATCTTAATATTAATGGTAGTTTAAACAATGTTATTCTAATATAAGGAGCATTAATATGAATCCGAAACAATCTCTGAAATATGTACTATTTATGGCTTTGATTTTATGTGTCCTTCCTTCGATCTTCGGTTGTATGGGTAAGACCGTGCCTCCAGCAACAGTAATTGTTATCAAGGATTCTGGTGGAAACTTCAATATCATTCGTGATGGCAACTACCACGCATATGGCCGTGATCTTACCATTTATATCGACGGTTCCATCAATAAGTTTGATGAAGACACGATGCACATCCTCTGTAAAGATCAGATACCTGTAATCATGGATGTGAAGTACTTTGGCCAGTTTGACCTACGGGATGATGAGTCTGTTAAGAAAATTCTGAGTATAGTGAAACCAACTCCCACAAGTGACTCCAAGATATACAAAGTTGAATTCGCCACCTTCTACAAGGCCGTAATACAAAGTACCATTCGGAGTACTACACGAAGTGTTGTAGCACCATACAATACTGACAATCTCCAGGATCTACGCGGACCCATTGAGAATGAATTAAACAAACAGATTGCTGCTGAAATAAAGGGTAAGGGATTCCCGATAATCACCACCGGCCTTAAGGTATCTGACCTGGATTATGAGGAAAAGATCAAGAACAAGAAAACGGCTATTAAAAATGCCGAACTTGATGATTTACAGAAGGCCGCAGAAGCCCAAGCGCGGACAAGAGAAGCTGAACGACAGACAGAGATTGCCATTAAGGAAGGCGAAGCCCAAGTAGAAAGAGCGAGAGCTACAGCCAAAGCCAATGCCATTGTCGGTGCCTCCTTAACACCGGCTGTATTAGCATTAGAACAGTACAAGATGTACGAAGAAATGGCAAAGGGTCCAAATAATACTTTTATGTTGGCACCTTATGATGCACTAACCAGTAAGAATTTCGGTCCCATAGTAGGGAGTTCAATGCTCTACAAACAGACATTCCCAACCAAAGAATAGTTTGTTTAACAGTATTAATTGAAAAAATCCTCTGGATATTTTACTCCCTCCTAATCCAGAGGATTTTTTTTATAAATTTTTTAAAAAGGAATTTTAGTGAAAATATATAAAAATTTAAACTTACGAGATTTAAAAAATGAAACTTGGAAAATAATCGAAGAGTTTCCAGAATATCTAATAAGTAATTTTAGTAGAATTAAATCTATCAAGAAAAATAAAATATTAAAACAAACCAAGAGTAGTACTGGATATCTTCGTGCTCGTTTATGTCAAAATAAAATAATAAAAACTAGGAGAGTTCATCGTTTACTATATGAAACTTTTATAGAAAAATTAAAATGTGATGAAGTTATTCACCATAAAAATAAAAATAAATTAGAAAATACTTTTGAAAATTTAGAAAAAAAACCTACGTCTAAACATACAGGAGATCATAATAAAAATAGAATAATTAAATAGGAGATAATAATTTGAAAAAGACATTTATGATGTTATTTATTTTAATTATATTGTGTCCGGTAGTAATTACAACTTCAAAAATTTATGATACTCAATCAAAAAATCATTTTAGATCTTTTTATATTTGGAGTATTAAACAATCGGAAATTCCGATTATAAATAGTAAGATTGTTGATGCAACTGCATATAATGCCACAAAAAAACAATGTGATTCTACACCAAATATTTGTGCGTGGAATGACAGGATTCATAACAAGAATCGTCACAAAATTATTGCTGTTTCGAAAGATCTGGTAAAATTAGGATTAGATCGAAACACAAAAATTTATTACAAGAGCGATAATGTAGTTAGAGAAAAAATCGTTCTTGATAAAACAAGTTCTCGATTTCGATCAAGAATTGATATATTAAAGCCATATGAGGCTTTTAAATTTGGGAAAAAGAAAATTCGAATATACTGGTATGGTAGATCAACCAACCTTATTCAAACGAAACTGGAGGGAATTGTTTTAATGAATGATAAGTTTTTAGAATCACTTGTCAATAGCGGTAATAAAATATTGAAAGTGATGAAGAATGGTTATGTTGAAATTCAAGATCCTCAAGGTAATAGATTTTATATTACAGATAAACCTCCTCTAAACTCAGCCATGTCAACAGATTTTTATCAACTATTGAAAATGGCGATGTATTTACATTCTGGTAAACAAGACGACATCGCTACGTTTAACATGTTTTATCGAAACAATCCAAAGAATGGTAGTTTCGGTATAATGATGGGAAATGAAAAAGTAATTGAATATCTCCAACAGCTTGAAATGACTGGAAGAGATATCGATTTTATCAAATCTCAATGGAACTTTCCAGAGATATTATATGAATACTTAAGAGAGTTATCGTTTAAAGGATATGTTGAAATGGTTCCAGAAGGAACTGTTATTCAACCCCATATTCCTTTAATTCAAATAACAGCACCTTTGGCAATCGGTGATTTTATTGAAACCTATATATTAGGATGTATGGGATATGTTATTGCTGGTGCTACCAATGGTGCCAGAATGACATTGGCTAATCCATCTGTTCCTTGGGCAGACTTTCATATGCGAAGAGGAATGGGTAGAGAAGCGGCATTGGAATTATCAAGAGCATTCTATATCACTGGGGCAACATCAAGTTCTAATGTTTTAGCGGGACAAGTATATGGTATTCCATTATCAGGAACAGCAAGCCATAGTTCCGTTGAGGCATACAGGAGACAACTCTATAGTTTTGATGCCCAGGCTTCGTTATTTGGGGAGAAATCCGCATTTATTTTAGATACCTATGGAACCTTCACAGGACTAAGAGATGCCCTTAAAACGGCAAATAAACACGGTTTACGGAGATTTAAAGTTCGTATCGATTCCGGTGATTTAATTTGGGATTCTCAAACTGTAAGAAAGATTCTGGATGATAACGGATTTAAAGCAGTAAAGATCGTTACATCTAATGATATTGATGAAGATACTAGAATGTTGATGATGGAAAAAGAAGCAGCTAATGATGCTGATGGTATTGGAACTAAACTTGTTCCTGTACCGTTAGGAGTTGTTTATAAATTAGTTGATATTGATGGTAATCCAACCATCAAACTTAGTAGTAGTATAGAGAAAATGACCGATCCTGGTAAAAAATCATTACATCGTGATTCTGAAGGAGAGTATTCAACTTCTTTAAAAGATCAACCAAAATCTGATTCTCAAGAGATGGTTGAGCGGTCGAATAGTGGAAGAAGACGATATACTGATCTAAGGGATATTCGTCATAACATGCTACAACCTACTTTACAGAATGATGTGAGATTAACAGTGCCATTGATGGCTAATGAAATTAAGATATATCATCAGTCTGAAATGGCATTATTGAAACCTCAATGGAAAGATCTTAAATTTCCAAAGAGACAATCGGTTTGGGTTAGCAGAGAGCTTCAAGAATTGAAAGAAATAATGAAGAAACGAATCGAATCTGGTGATTGTTGATGAGACTCGTTATTATTTATCAATATGGTAGTGAGTATGAAGGCGGGGAAATTATTTTCCCCGCTGAGTATGAATCTGCTGAGGCATTATTATGTGATATAGAACGGGAGTGTAGAGCTTGTTATGATTTTGAAAAAAATATATATCTTAAACATTCCTTTAAAATTGGAGGTTATACGTTTTATGCCTCTGATATAATTCATAATGGTGCTTATGGTAAAATTAGTTTGAATTTACCAGAAATTTATACAGTGGATGAATGGTTTGAAAAATGTACTGAATTAATAGATGAAAGAAGTTATTGGAATTATAGAAAATAAAATTTGAAAATATGGAGATATATTACATTTTATTATTGAAAGGAGTATAAATTATGAATCTTGAAGAAATAGGTTTTTATACATTGTGTGAAGAAAGAGTAAAAAAAATTCCCGATGGTATAATCAATCGATGTGAAATAATAATTACCGATAGATGTAATTTTAAATGTCCATATTGTCGTGGACTCGAAGATAAATTATGTGGTGATCTTACGATAGATTCTATTAAATGTATTCTTGATATATTCAATAATAAAATCAGGAATATCAGATTTTCAGGAGGAGAACCAACTTTAAATAAAGATCTGTTAAAAATGATTAAATATGCGAGACAAAATAACATAGGACATATTGCCATTTCAACAAATGGGTCTAATGATCAAGAATTATATTTTTATTTAATGGCCGCAGGAGTGAATGATTTTTCTGTTTCACTGGATTCGTGTTGTTCATCAACAGGTGACACAATGACTGGAAAAACAGGTCAATGGAAAAAGGTAATAGATACAATTGAATTTTTATCATTGATATCTTATATAACAGTTGGTGTGGTATTGACTGAACAAAATATGTCCGAATTGGGAGATATAATTAGATTAGCACATGACTTACATGTAGATGATATACGCATTATACCAGCAGCGCAAAATGGGACACAATATCCAACATTTTATATTGAATCGTCTATATTATATAAACATCCAATACTAAAATATCGGTATAACAATATCATAAATAATATTCCAGTACGAGGTCTTTCTTTATCTGATTATAATCGATGTCCATTGGTATTAGATGATATAGCAATCGCCGGAGAATATCATTATCCATGTATTATTTATATGCGAGAAAAGGGAAAACCAATCGGAAATATATTACATTGTGGATCGAAACACTCAATTATCAGAAATAAGATAATGGAAGAAAGATATAATTGGTATAAAAACCATGATACTTATAAAGATTCTATATGTCGTAATAATTGTTTAGATGTATGTCGTGATTATAATAATAAGTTCTACGAATATCATAAAAATACTATATAGGAACAGGTTTGAAAAAATGAATTTTGATGAAATTTGTAAATTTTGTAATTATCAGATGGAATTAATTGAACATCATGAACACCCACATTCATCATCTGGTGGTGAAACATATATTTATTGGTGTCCATACTGTGGAGCTATATTGGATTGGTATGATACCAAACCAATCCAAGATGATGATTGGAAAGAACCTATTATGACAAAAGATTGTATATGAATTATAGTGAAGAATTTATAGAAAATGATAAGGGACGAACGATATTTGAAATTCGACTTGATAGTCCAAAAGGTAGAAGAGTATATACTGGTACTGGTTTAAGTGAAATAATCGGATGGATGAATAGACAAAGAGAAGAAGGAAAATACTGTAAACATGATTTTGTGGTTATGGAGACAAAGACAAAACCTATATATACGAATATTGTGAAGAGGCAAACAAAATGTTAACAAAACAAGGAGTAGATCCATCACGTATTGATAGAACTTGGGAGCATATCGGACTTGTATATATAAATTATTATTTTGTAGTAAGAGTAGGAGAATATACATGGTCTCCAATATTAGAAGAAAATATCAAAGTATCGGATAATACCGAACATTATTGTTTATATACATACAAAGCTCCATATAAAGATGGTGAACATACACAACAAAAAGAAAAACAGAATGTCATTGACGCTTGGGACGCCTTCAAAAAAGATTGTCCCATTCGGTATGAACAAATGGAACGTGGTGAATTAACAGTTTTGCTCACAGATCAATTCAACCATAAAAATACATGGTTTCCTAATACACCAGTTATTAATGGAAGTTATGAAAATTGGCCACGGTATTTTGTGAAAAAAAAGAAATAGGAGAAAAACAATGAGAGAAACAATGGAAAAAACATATATCAAATTTGAATGTAGAATTAATTCACCACAAGGAGATTGTGTTTATTCTTCCGAAGATGAAAATAGGATAAACGAATGGATTATTGATGAAAGAAAAGATCCAAATTCTAATTATAGAAATATTATATTTTATATAGTTGAATTAAGTATTGATGAGACAGTAATAGAAGTAGATACACCATAGGAGATCGATTATGTCAAAAGCTATGTTTGCTCTGAGTGGAGACCCGATCCATTTTGGTCATATAAATACAATCGAACGAGCAGCTAAACTATTTGAACAAGTACATGTTGCCGTTGGAATTAATGAAACAAAGAAGTATGTTTTTAATTTATATGAGAGATTGGAACTTATCCGTAAATCAGTTGCTCATATACCTAATGTTGAAGTATCAGCATTTGATGGGTTGCTTGTTGATTATGCGATCTTAAACGGTATAGATATCATTGTGAAAAGTGTCCGAAATCAAGAAGATTATCAGTATGAAACAAATCTATATAAAGTTGGTAAATCACAAGCTCCCAATATCGAGACTTTACTTTTATTTTCGGAACAGAAGTATGAAAATGTGAGTTCTTCTGTTGTTAAAGTATTAGAACAACACAAAGGATTCATTCATGAGTTTGTACCTTTATATGTCAAACAAGCTCTTGAGAAAAAAATTTCTGGACAAATAATTATTGGAGTTGTAGGTGGTATCGGTTGTGGTAAGTCATTCGTCACAAAAAAGATAATTGAAGCTGGTTCATTAAAGATGATTAATATAGACTTCGATAATCTTGTTCATGAGATTTATACACAGAGATTTCAACCATATTATACACAAATTCGTCGAAACATTGTTGACGAATTTGGTGATGATATTATATTTTCTAATAATAATTGTATGTGTTTGATAGATTCTCATATCCTGGCTGAGAAAGTTTTCCCTAATCCTGAAAGATTGATTAAACTATATAAATTAGTAGATGAAGCTCTATTCATGCTCTATCGAGAGAAATTACAGAAAAATAAAGATTGTATTATTCTTCTGAATTGTGCCTATTTATTCGGTAATAAAATATTAGATTTTAATTTGGGTTATCTATCTAATAACAATGTGATCTTGGTTGAGACAAGCCCAAGTGAACAATATGAAAGATTAAGATCAAGATCTTTAACTGATAAACAAATCGAAGAAAGAATCAATAGTCAATTAACATCAGGAGAACTTAGAAAACGAATACAAGATCAAATTAAAAAAGATGGTCACGGAGATATTATCACATTCAATAATTCAAATGTATCAGATACTGAATTTGATCGAGAATGTTTTCATAAATTAGCTGAGACAATTCAGCGATATTGGTGGTGGTCATAATGGATATATCATCATTTAGAGAAAGATTTTCAAGATTATGTCAAAGTGTTGCGTTATATGGTGGTGGATTTAGTCACTCCGCATATTTAAATCAATTAATATCGGCATATACTTCTCATAGAAGACATTATCATAATATTGATCATATTATGAGAAGTATTGATCTATTAGATAGTATCAAGCAAACCCTTCCAAATCGTGAAGAAATGGAGTACGCCATATTCTGGCATGATTTTATCATGACTACTTATAATGGAGAATCAGAATTATTAAGTTCTATAGAAGCAGTAAGATCAATATATGAGTTAGACTTGATATTAAATCCAGATTTAGTTGCTGATTTAATTTTAGAAACAAAATATGGAACATCAACCAAACCAATAATTGAATATAATTATATGTATGACATTGATTTTTCAATATTAGGTTCTGATGAAGAAACTTTCAATCAATATGATGATAATATTGAAAAGGAATATGGATTATCATTCAGTAAAAATGCCAGAATAAATTTTTTACTAACTCTTTTAGATCCAAAAAAACATATTTTTCGTACTGAATTATTTAGAGAAAAATATGAACAACACGCAATAAGTAGTATACGAAAAATTTTAAATGATAAATATCATCAAAATATTTAAAGGAGAATAAATTATGTCTGATGAAGTGATTTTTAAGGATCAAAATGGAAATGAATTTCCGGTAGTAACAGTACCAGCGACTCTTGAAGAAATTAAGGAATCTTTGGCACCAAAACAGGCTGACGTCCCGCCTCAATTATTACCATCAACAGGAACTGTATTTTCAATTAATGGCGTAATGTATAAAGTCAGCTATGTAAACGAGGGCAAAAATAGATTTTCAGCAAATCCAATTTTATGAAAAGAAAAGATGATTCTGTTTTACCAACATGCCCACAATGTCTGTGGGAATTAGAAACAGGTATTTATACTTGGTTTAAAGCACCATATCCATCAGAACATAATGATCCTGTTGGACTTAGATCGTATCATAATCCCAAAAATAGTGACAAAATAATAAAAGGAGCATATTGTGCTCGTCATAGTATTCTCTAATTGTTTTGGAAGATCCGAAATTACTCGGATCTTCCAAATATTTTATAATGAAAGGAATAAATTTTTTCAATGATTGATGATAAAGATGACGATATATTGAAAATGATCGAAGGGATTACAGGTATACCAAAAGATATTGATGCTATAGTCCCAACTAAAAGGAAATATCGTAAAAAATCAACTCAAGAAATTGAACCAGTTGTTGAAGATTGTATAACAGAAACTACTGATCAAGTTTCTACTACAAGGCAACCAAAAATCGCAATACCCATAACTTCATTAAGTGAGTGGATGAAGAGATATAAAACAGAACTTCCAGAAGGAGCAGATATTAAATCTGTAACTGCTGGAGTAAAAGGTGTTAATTCAGATGAATATTTATTTTTGAGTATTCCCCATCCCAAAGGTGGATTTCTTTCAGATGGTAATAAAAGGCGCGAATTATTAATTTTCAAAAATGCGGATAAGATTCCAGTATTAGATTTACCTGTCTCTGAAATATCGGTGTATAATTCTGGATTCAGAATGGTACATATATTCAATGATTATTGTTTGAAGTGTTATGGTGGAAAATCAAATTATTTGATTATATCAATGGCACATCAAAATCTAATTCCATATTATATTGTCAAAGTTAAAAATAATAATGCAGTATTATTTAAAGAAAATACAATCAATATTGAACAACGATTAACTGAATCAGCTAATAGAGAAATGGTCAAGATGTTATATAAGGTTATCGCTAATACTGAAAACTGGTCTACTATGAGGACAAACGGAGATATGTGTGAATATTTTCTAAACCTTCAAAAAGATATCAGAGATAATTTACATCATATTAAAATAGACAATATTATGATTGGATTAGTGACTGGTGAGTTTCCAACTAATGAAAACACATCAACTCATGTTGGTAGACAAATTTTAAGGGATAATATGTAATAAAATAATGGAGGAAATAATGTTACAGGATGAAACAATGGAAGAGGAATTAATTCCCTTGTATATTAAAAGAAAAGAACTACAACTTCAAAACTTATCTCAAATCAGAGAAAAAATAATTGAAATTTTAAACAAAGAAAACAAGACATTATGCGATTTAATTGGTCTTGATTGGATACATGTTAACTACGCATTTGATAATAGTGAGATTAATAATACAGTGGTTAGTATTATGACTGAAATTTGCCTTCAATTTGGATATAAATTAGAAATAAATTTTATAAAAGATGAAAATAAATGAGAAATGTAAACTATTTTTAAATAATATTTATTTATACGATATAGAAAGTTGTCATTATTTTATACTCGAATCATTGGGTTATGATATTTCTAATATTGATAAAAATGACAAAATAAAACGAAATATTCAAATAGGGAATTTAATGAAAAAGTATCCCAATTTGATAAATATTTTAAGAAAAATAACCGAGGCTACTGTCAATGACTTTATTCTAAAAAATAAGGTCGTTGACAGTGATATAATAACGAGGCAATATGATGGATTGTTATTAACTCCAGTAAAAATACTCGATCATGAAACATCTTTAAAACTTAGAGATATTTATCTAAATTTTATAATATCATCTGATCGTAATAGTTATATAGCAATCAATAATAAAAATGAAATCACAGCTAAAGGTATAGCTAATAAATATGGTCAAATGAATTATTTTTATTCAAAGATACTAAAAATAAATTTTCTTAGTAAAGAGTCAATTTTTAGATCACTACAGAGAATAAGAGACGAGTTAATCAATAATGAAGATCCAGAAATTTTTTGTATTCCAATCAGTAATGAATATTATGAAATAATTCTTTTAAAATATGGTAGAATGAAAATTTCAGAAACAGTGATTCAGATGATAGATTGTAATGATATTGATAAAGAAATATATTTTGATAAGTATTTGAAACCGTTCTTTAACAGTATAGTAATTGAGTTTATATAGGAGAGATAGACAATGTTTGAATTATTTATTATATTATTTATCATATGTTTTTTTATATTTCCAATTATATTTATGGCATTTAGTATATTTTTAATTAAATTTTTTATTGTACTTGCCATAATAGGTGTAATCGCAATAATTTATTTGGGTATTGTTTTTATAGGAATGTTATTTAGTTAAAGGAGAATATTATTTATGGAATCGTTTCTTAATATTGGTGCTGGTAAACCAGATTTGGGTATTGATATTGAAGGTAAATTTATTGTTAATTTAGACCGCAATTATTTCACGGCTGATTTACCAGAATACGCTGAATTACAACACAAGAAATGGTTAAGTGGTGAAATTAATCATTGTGTTCTTGAAGTAAAATATGATATTTTTGAATTTTTGAAAACTTATAAATATAAATTCAATGGGGCTTTAATTTACAGATATTTCGAACATATTCCAAGAGATCAGACAGGATTTTTTATCTATCTTCTTTCAACCGCAATAGAAACAAATGGTGTCATTGATTTAGTGTGTCCTAATTTCAGATCATTATCCCAGATGATTCTTGATGAAGATGTTGATGATCCTAATTTTGATAAAAATGACATAATTATCTCAACTGAGATGTTTAATGAAACATATGATCCTCATCAAAATATCACGACTCCTCAAAGAATAAAACGATTATTTGAATATGAGGGACGATTTGAAGTTATACAATCAACACAATGCACCTATGATGGTAGGGATATTTATTTTCGATCAATAATTAGGAGAAAACCTGATTAGAATGATATTTGGGCGAATTATATTTCGGTCTGTCGTCGATGAATTATTAGACAATCTTAAGAGAGTTGAAAATTCAATCAATGATCATTTTGTTACAAAATCAGATATTAAAAAAATTTTAGAAAAAATTAATAAAATACGTGAACGACTTATCGAGATTGATAAGAGGACAATTCAGATTGAAAGTTAAAAATGATTTGGTTACAAATAGTAGTTCAACAAGTTATTCGATTGGTAATAGAATCTTAGAATATATAAAAGAAATTGAAAGTCTACTTGAAAGTGTAGATGATGATGAATATGTTCTTTACCAAGATGATATTAAAGAAGCACTGGATAATATGAACAGAGTTTATAAAAAACTTGCTAAATTGGAGGATGACGATGAGTGAAAGAGTCAAAAATTCAACCGTGGCTTTTAAGTTTCATGATAGTCAATATGTTATGTCTGTCTTTCCATATGAATATGGTTTATTGAGACAACAATTGAATCATGATCTGATGAAACTATTTCAAATATTGGAAGAATCAAATATCACTATAAACGAATTCGATAAATACACCATATCAGGTGTAATGGAAGAACATGAAGTGTAGTTGTCGATTATGTGGTTGGATTGGTGATGAAGAAGATTTAGAACCAAGAACGATATATTATGAATATGAAGGAGAAATGGTTGCTGAAACTTATGATGCAGGATGTCCAAACTGTCATGATTATGATGAAATATATCAAATTGAAAAGAGATTATATAAAGTATGACAAAAGAAGAAATTAATTCATATTAAATAATTGGAGGGAAAAATGGAACCTATTGATTTCTTTATTTTATTGATTGTTTTTTGTATTCTGTTTATTTGGGGTTTAATCAAGTGTCCAATTGGAACAGCCCTATTGATTTTCACAATTTGGGGTATTTATAAATTAAAGACGAAGAAAAATGATTCTGGTAGTTGAAAGCAGGTGGACTATAGGATTCTTTGATGCAGATGTTCCATATATTATAATTTCAATTACAGAAAATTCGGAAGAATTCGCAAAAATTCCGAAACGAAGAAACTGTAAAGGAATTCTACAATTAAAATTTAGCGATGTTGAAGAAGATATTGGTGATGATATTATTGAAAAATATAAATTGACTTTATTCAATGAAAATCATGCCAGACAAATTTTGAATTTTATTTTTGAAAATAAAGACAATGTTAACACGATAGTGTGTCAGTGCGATGCTGGTATAAGTCGTAGTTCGGCTACAGCAAAAGCACTCGATAAAATATTGAATAATGATGGTATCAAAACAGAATATGATTTTAATTTGATAAATTCTGAATTTGATATTTTACCATTCTTTCCAAATGGATTAGTTTATCGCACAATTATCCAAGAGTATATTAAAATACTACAGGAGAAAAGTAATCAACAATCGTAAATGAATTTTTGTATCAGTAAGGGAAATACAAAGTTAGGAAAAATATTAAATATCAGTATGCCCAGTTATTATAGCTGTCCTGGGAGAAGTAAATGGTGTGAAAAAGAGTGTTATGTTTTAAAATATCAGAAAAGATATAAAGTTTGTGAACGATCATACGAAAATAATTTTCAATATTCTAAAGATCAAACTAATTTTTCTGATATGATTATAAATAAAATCTCTAAGACGTGTGAATCAATTGTACGTATTCACACGTCTGGAGATTTTTATAGTGAAGATTATATTGATTCATGGATTAAAATTTGTTCATCATTATCAAGTATTAAATTTTGGACATACACTCGTTCGTGTGTGATTCCAAATTTATTTGAAAAAATAAAAGTTCTAAATAAATTAAATAATATCCAAATTTTTTTATCTACTGATATAACAATGCCTGATCCACCCGACGGATTTAGAATCGCATATATAAATAATGATAAAAGAGCAAATGGGTTTGAATGTTTATATGAAAAAAATAAAAAAACATGTTTAGAATGTGGATATTGTTATAAAACGAAGAAAGGAAATGTGATCTTTGGTAAACATGACAAAAGAACAAATTGAAACTTTCAAAAAATTACATAAATTATTCCATGAAATGGCTGAAGAAATTTCTAAAAAATTTTCTGAATTTTTTAAAATAAATTTTGATTTTAATCGAATTCGTCTTGGAGATAATTATATTACAATAACTTATTATCAGTACAGTCATGATTATTATGACGGCGAAGATGAAATAGATTATTTTTCTGTTGAATATAATGAACTTTTATTCGGACAAGAAAAAATTCTCGAAAAATTAATTAAAGAACGACAACAAGAAATTGAATTAGAAAAAGAACAAGAAAAACAAAAAGAAATAGAAAAACATCAAAAAGAATTTCAAAACGAACTCGAATTATATGAAAAATTAAAAAAGAAATTTTCACCAATATATGACGATTAATGAAACCTAAGAGTAAATTTGAGAAAGTATATTTATTAAAATTATTTGGTCATAATTATGATGATAATTTTAATTATATAAAAAGAAATAAAAAAACCCATAAAAAAAATAAGAGAAGATTACATAAGGCTGTTAGACGATATAATAAAATAATCATTAAAAACGAGGTAAACTAAATATATTAATAGATGATACGGATAATTAATTTTTTAAACTTCAATTATGGAGGAACTAATTATGAGATTATCAGATATTCTTGTTTGTCTTAACATTGATGGGAAATTACTTCCATTTGTTCTCGATTGTGTTCCGGGTATTTCCAGAGAAGAATCAATTGAATTTTTATTTAAATTACGTAGTGATGACATTGAACGCGCAATAAGATGTTACGGACCATTAACAAGTGATGAGTGTTCGATTTTAAAATCATTTCCAGTTATGGGTATTATGATATACAATAATAATCCATACAAAATGTTGCAGTGCCGATTAAGTGGTTTTGGAGAAAGTGATGTATTGCCACGATATATTGCAGTAATAAGTAAAATACCATCACGTAAATATGATTATTTTGTTAATTTTTCAATTGTAATAAAAGGAAATTTATTCAGAATTAAATCTATTAATGATTTTGAGAGTTAAGGAGAAATAAAAATTTGGAAATAACATATCATGTTCAGAATGGAAATTTGCTCTCTATTACCGAGGGATTAATCTGTCATCAGGTTAATTGCCTCGGTATTATGGGGGCTGGTTTAGCGAAACAAATACGTGATAAATATCCCGAAGTTTATCAACAATATCGTGATTTGTGTAGAGAAGGTGGTTATACTCTATTAGGATCAATTCAGGTTATAAAGATCAATGAATTATTATCAGTTGTTAATGTTTTCGGACAAGAAAAAATTGGAACAGATAGTAGAAAAACAAATTATGAAGCTGTTGATCATGCATTCAATAAACTGAAACGACATATTGAAATACATCAATTAGATCCTGATAAAGTTTATATTCCAGAAAAAATGGGATGTACATTAGGCGGCGGTAATTGGAATGTTTATCTTTCCATTATCGTTCAATATTTTCCAAGTGTCAATATTGTTAGATATAAATAGTCAAAATTAATTTGATGAGGGATGTTAAAATGCCAGAAATGAAAATACCCGAAATGATTATAAATATCATGTATGAAGGTATAATGTTACCATTTTTTATTATTGGAGCACCGAATATTAGAAATTCGGAGTATCTCCACTGGTTATTCTCAGGTAGATCCAGACAGACAATAACATGTACGGGACCAATAACTCATGATCAATTCAATTTTTTTAGAAGTATGATGATGACAGGAGAAATCATATATAAAAAACGAAAACATAAATTTACAAGTGGTTGTTTAACTGACGTTTTAGAAAGGGATACGGTTCCCTTTTCAATAAACAATATAAGACCAATATTTCATAGGTCATATGATGAATACATGATTTTTTATTTTCAATTAGTTGAAGGACTCGGAAATGGTATTATATGAAAATCCCTTAAATCCAATGCCATGTGTTCCTGTTGGAAAACATTATGGGGCATTTGGTGTTGGAAGGTTGATTTTTTGATTTTGGGATATCGATGAACATTTATATATATTAATATGTGAAAGTAGTAATACAATCAAATTTTTTATTCGGCACTATCGTCTAATGGCAGGACAGATGACCTTCGATCATCCAACTGGAGTTCGATCCTCCATAGTGCCACTATTTTTTATCACACTTTAAATGGAGGAAATTATAATGAATTCATCTCAAAGAGATAAGGTAAAACATCTTTCCATATTTGAAGAAACGTTGCATGTTGAAGGTACTATGGACACAGGCGAACATATTACCTTCAATGTTCCTACACCTGCGATATGTACACGAGTACGAGACTCGTTGGGATTCTTTAGCATCATTCCTGTGAATAGCTCCTGCACGGATGGATGCACTGGATGCGGATTCAATATTGATATCGATCTTCTCCAGCCATTTTAATTTAAATTATTCAAAGAAAAGGGGATACGCAAAACTTTTTTCAATTGTGTTGATGGTATTACTCTTTGGTTGTACCAGAAATTATCCGGTTGCTCCACCAGTTCCAAGTCAAGGTCAGAACCAATTGGAACAGACACAGCAAAAAAATGAACAGTTTGAAAAGGCGTGTGGTAATTTATACGCCATATATCAAGCTGCATATAATGCAGGAATTGGTAGAGATACTGATTTTTGTATAACTTTAGCTCAAACAGTGTTTGAAAAGAATCCGCTTCAAGTAGATTCAACTGAAAATCTCAAAATTTCAAAATTTTGTGGTATGACTTGTGTCCAGGGATCACAAGGAAAAAATATGATTCCATATAATGAATTTAGGGAAATATTCAGACAAACATTCGGTGGTTAATTTTTAGTATCATAGTTTGACGTGTAGCTCAGTTGGTTAGAGCAAACGCCTTATAAGCGTTAGGTCAAAGGTTCAAGTCCTTTCACGTCAACTTATTTAGCACCGTCGTCTAATAGGGATCTGATTAAATAAAGTCCGCCATAGTTGTATATGGGCAGAGTTTAATCAAAGGATTGGATAGCTTGATCGGCTATTCGGATTGGAGTTCAAATCTCCACGGTGCGACCAATTTTTTAAAAAGGGGTATTTATGTTAGCATCAGAATTAATTGATAGGATTGAAAAAATTATTAAAAAACATGGTGATGTAGAAGTTTTGGTTTATGATGATGGTTTTGCAAGTCAAACTGAAATTGAAGAAATTGTGTTCGAAGAAACAGATGATGACGGAATTGAAAAAGATACAATAAGTTTACAAATCGATTTCTAATTAGGAGGAATCAAAATGGATGTATTACATGTTGAAGGAACTGTACTAAATGAATATATTACATTTGACGTACCAACCCCCTGAGAAGTGCCATAAAGTGAGAAAGGCATTGGAATTTTTCGATCTGATGCCTGAAAAAAGTTCATGTATTGAAGGGTGTACCGGATGTGGTATTCCTATTAATTTTCATATAGTTCCATTATTTTAATCTGATACCGATCCAAATGTTATTTTAATTTTTAGTGAAAAAGTCGATATTGGTGGTTATAATTATGGAATATTGATTGGATATCATTTCTGAAATCTCAAATAGGTCAGTAGTTCAATTTGGTAGAACATCGGACTCCAAATCCGAAGATCGGGGGTTCAAATCCTCTCTGACCTGTTATCGAGTAATGGTGATAGGCATATCATTAATGGTTCAATTCCATTCTTGCTTCTGGTGAATGGAGGTTCGATTCCTTCAGTTCGATTATAAAATGGCACTATCGTCCAGTGGTTAGGACAGATGACTGTCGATCATCTAACTGGAGTTCGATTCTCCATAGTGTCGCTTGAAATTACGGGCTGTTAGCTCAGTTGGTAGAGCACTTCACTTTTAATGAAGTCGTCACTGGTTCGAATCCAGTACAGCTCATTTTTATGGTGGGGTTAACCGAACGGAGACAGGTGCTGGACTGTGAATCCAGATATACGAGTTCGAATCTCGTACCTCACCCTATTTGAATTTTTATGAGGTCATTAAACTCAGTGGCCAGAGTTTCGGGTTACGCGCGAATTCGAAGGCATCGGTTCGAATCCGATATGACCTCCCAATTTATCTGAGATCCCCAATCTCACTTATATTATTTAACACCTATATTGAAAAGGGAGAAAAAGCATGAAAATTTTTACTGTGAAGTTCGCAATGGTATTTTTAACATTGGCTTTGATTTTCGGTATAGTTAATACCAGTTTCGCTGATAGCCAGTACTTTCCTCTGACTGTCGAATCGGCTGAAAAAGCATGGAAACATGCTCTTGTTAAGTATTGGAGTATCGAATTCCCAACATGGCAACATAAGATCAAGGTCATCCTGGTAACAAATGATATGACCACCAATAATGCCGCATATCGGCTGGCCGAGTATGGATTAACATCCAGTGAAGACAATGTATATGTTATGTCTCCCGCATGGCCAAGTACCGTTACATTTGCTGAAGGCGAACCATCATGGACTATTCCACACATCTTATATGATGGTCCATACAATATCTATTGGGTAATGAATACCGATTTCCTGACATCATTCTGTGGTTGTGATGATGATATACTCATCGGCATGATCGACCACGAATTGTCCCATTTCTGGTCCTACTATAACAACTATACCCAATACACATGTACTCTCGGCCAGACACCTCTTCAATATCGAGGCCAGGAAAAACTTCTCGATATGTACATATACTGTACAAAAGGTCAGTTGGGCGCAATTATCCCACAATACAAATTTGCCCGGCGATCGGTTCTCCCATTTTTGATAATTGGTATGGAAATAAATCCGGTGATACCATATGTACATCCGATAATTGATTCGCTGCGCTTCTTCGGAACGATTGATCCCGATGACTACCGGAAGATTTTCTTCCAGGATATTGAATATACATTGAGAAGGTATCCTGGTGTGCCTCCGGTTGATATCCTGGGTGATGAACTCGCCACTGCGTATGAATATCTTCTGAACCACTAAGGTTCCTTCACTGAATTGAGATTTGGGGATCTCGAAGATTGTGAATTCGAATGATGACGAGACGGATCGGAAATAAAATCGCACTATTCCCATAATGGGTGGTGGTTAAATAGCGATTGTTCCGATCCGTCTCGAATGTTTTTATTTTTTTATTTCGAAAGGGCACAATTAATGTTTGATTATATAATTGGAATATTATTGATGATAATTGGCATACTTATGATTATTTTGACTATTCAATCAATTAGAAATTTAATTAGTATATTTAAATCGATTAAGATCGGAATAAATCAAAGATAAAATCGTTAAAATTAAATATTAGAAAGGTGAATGAAATTGATTCTTTTAACGAAAACTATACCTGATGATCCATACATTGCTCCTGGAACCAACATTGTTGGTGTATTTACTGAAGAAGGTTTGGAAAAATATTATAAACTACATCCTGAAATTCAGGATGATCGAGATTATGAAGAAACTGAAATCGAAGTTGATGATCTGGGTGTTGATCCAGATGGTTTTGTGACTTATTAAGATTTAAGGAGAGGTGATCGAGTGATTTATGATACTGATCTTGAAAATCAGTGGCTGAAAGGTCCGTGGGTTTGAATCCCACCCTCTCCGTTTATTTTTTTGGAGATTTAAAATGAAAATTTATGAAAATTTAGATATTAATAATTTAGAAGGAGAGTTCTGGAAAGTTATAAAAAATTTTCCTGATTATTTAGTAAGTAATTTCGGTAGAATAAAAAGTTTTAAAAAGTGTCGAGGTATTTGTTGTAAAATATTAAAACAAAATAAAAATAAAGATGGATATTTAAAAATAGGATTATTTAATAATAATAATAAACGAAAAACAATTTATATTCATAGATTGATTTATGAAACTTTTAAAGAAAAATTAAAAAAAGATTATGATATTCATCATGTCGATGAGAATAAAAAAAATAATTTTGTTGATAACTTAGAATCGAAATTTCATCCAATACATTCATATAATCATAATCCAAAAGGAAATTATATTGGAAAAAATAATCCAATGTTTGGTATTAAAAGATCTGGTGAAAAATCGGGAAATCATAAATTAACAAATTTAAAAATTATTCAAATAAAAATGTTATTTAAATTAAATTTTAAAAATATAGAGATCTCCAAAATATATAATATTTCATCAAATATGATATCGAACATAAGAACTGAAAAATATTGGAATCATATCAAGGTTTAAATATAAAATATGAAAAATAAAATATCAGAACTTGAGATTATTAAAAAGATTAGAAGAATATGGACTAGAGATCCAACAACTAAAATAGTACCAAATAAAAAAATTTATAATAGAAAAAAGAAAATTAGAGAGGAAGAAGAATAATGGGTTCATTCAATGTTACCTGCTCTATATCAGGATTAAGTATTCATTGTGGTGACGAAGTTGTATATTTTCCATTAGAAAAAACCAAGTATCCAAATCATATAATTGGTGATTCAAATAATATTTTGATATATCCTTGGTGTATCTATTCACCAATCACTTTACCAATATACGGTGATTATGGTGATTATGGAACTATTGATATTGATCGTAAAGATCCATCTTGTCTTGAACACGTAAATTTTCTCGAAAACAAAACTGGATATAAATTAGAAAATATAACTGAAATATCTCATTATGATAGTTGTTATGATAAACCATTTGTTTGTAGTAGAGAAGATGGACTTGATTTAAAAACTATAGGTTCTGGTATGTTTGTTCTTCGAGAAATTTATGAAATGATGACAAATTTTTGTATAGATGATTGTGGTAGAATTTGTAACTATCGAGAACAACTAGAAAAAGAATATCAGATATATCAAGATGGTATTAAACGTTCATATGAACATTTTCAAGATTATGAATTGGGTCATATTGAATCGTCAAGTTTTAAATTAGATTTTCATAGATCAATGAAAAAAATATATTTTGAAACTTTCTTAGATGGTCGATTTAAAGAAGAATTCATCAAATTCAGAATATTCGAATGGGCAATGTTTGGAATGAATAAATTTTATTTTCCTGGAATGTCTGGTACACAATTTGGGTGTCATCAAGCCGAAAAAATATTATTAGAAAAATCACTTGAATTGGTGAATAAAAGATTAAAAAAGGAGAATGATTATGACTATGACGATCTCGATGAACACGCTTTATTACGGATGGTTCATTATATTAACAATCTTTATGGTACTTTGTGCCATTGGTGGACTCAGAAAAGGAATAAGTAAAGAAGAATCATTAGGACTTGTTGTCGTTGTAATTAACACTATTATTTATGGATTACTTCTATTTTCAAAATGAAATGATATTATATTAATTCTATTGATATTTAACTACCATAACACCCGAAGATGTTATGGTAGTTATTCTATTTTATCACTTTATTTTTTTTTTGTCTTTTATATGGGAACAAATTAATAAGAGAGATAGATTACGCGAATCGAAAAGATAAAACCTTGATTATCCTGCTCTCTTTAAAAATTCAAGGGAATAAACAAACAAGGAGTTTGAAATGAATGAATTTTATATTTATATTTACTTAGATCCGAGAACATCGGGACAGTATTGTTATGAAAATTTTAGTTTTTTATATAAACCAATGTATGTCGGTAAGGGAAGTAATGAAAGATGGAAAGAAATTGGTGAAAACAGAAGAAGTGATTATTTTATAAGAAAAATTAATAAAATAAAATCATCTGGATTGGAACTAATTTTTTTTAAATTATATGAGAATTTAAATGAAGAAAAATCATTTGAAAAAGAAGTTGAATTGATAAATGAAATTAATATAAAAAATCCAGGAATTCTAGTTAATATTACAGATGGTGGTGAAGGAATAAGTGGTTATAAACATACAGAAGAAACAAAACAAAAATTAAGCGAAATAAATAGAGGTGAAAATCATCCGAATTTTGGAAAACATTTATTAAAAGAAACTAAAAATAAAATAGGTGAGAAAAATAGAAAAAATTTCTCTTATATAAAAAATGAATTTGAAAAAAGAAAATATATTTTACTATCAGAAGAAAAAGATTATAAAAATAATGAAACAATATTAGAATATACATGTCCAAAAGGACATAAAGGTTCTATTAACTGGAATCATTTTCAACAAGGATGTAGTTGTTCTATTTGTGTAGATGAAGATGCAAGAAAAAAAATTAGTGAAACAATAAAAGAAAAATATAAAAATGGAGAATTAAATCAAAAAGGTGAAAAAAATTATAATTCAATATTAATATCACAAGATGTTATTCAGATAAAATTATTATTAAAAGAAGGAAAATTATTACAAAGAGAAATTGCTGATATATTTGGAGTTAATCGAAAAACAATCTCAAATATAAAAACTGGTATAACGTGGAATCATATCAAAATATAGGAGAACGGTGTTGCCAAATCAAATAGATAAAAGACAATTTGTCCCAAGTAGAAAATATGATATCCAACTACATATTAAGAATACTGATTATTCTAACGATCTTGTTGATTGTCAAGTCATTGAAACAATCAATTCTATATACACTATAGTAAAAATGACAATATTTGTTGATGCAAGAGATATTATCACAAACATAAATGGCGAAGATCCAATAAAACTTTCAATTATTAATGTTGGTGAAGGAGAAGGGATGGCCGGACAACGAATAGATTTAGAATTGATGTTTTTAAAATCTGAATATTCTATACCAATCAGCCCCCAGATATATACAGATAAACAAACTGAGCGCGTATCATTCCCATTAACATGTGTAACAAGAAAACCTTTTAAAACAATGTCTTCGCTTGTTAATAAAATTTTCATTGGAAAAACAATCAGTAATATTTTACAAGATCTTGTAAAATCAACAAAAACAAATTCTAAATTAGTTTTAGATTCAGCAAATCTAAATAATACTGTGATTGATCAAGTAATTATTCCACCAACTACATTGACTAATGCTATTAATTCTCTTGATGAAACATTCGGTATTTTTAAAGGAATCACACATAGTCATTGTCGTTATAATAATGAAGTACATGTTAATAATTTGACGCAGAAAATGAATGAAACTCCAAAATGTACTTTTTATCAATTAGCTAGTGATTCTAATAATTTAGAAAAAATAAAGAAAACAAGTGACGGAAAAACATTCTATACTTATGATGCAATCAACATCGATAATTCTGACAATACAAAATTTTCTATATTTTCAAAAAATATTAAATATATATCAAAACCAGTTGACACTTTATATTATAAAATAGAAGAAGATTTAGAAAATATAGCAACCAAGTATGGGTTAATTGATAAAAATAAACAGATTAAATTAGATCCAAATATTGATGATCGAACAAGATATTATGTTCAACATACTGGATATAATAAAGATAATACATTTGTAATCTCAACTATGTCTAAAATCATAGCAAATATGGCAAATATTAATTTTCGTTTGGAACGAGATATTAATTTTTTAACATTGATTGATTCTGTTGGTGAGTGTGTGAAATTTAATACTGAAACATCAGAATATATTAATCTTGTTGGAAAATATATTATGAAATCAGTATTATTAAATTTTCATAGAACAAGAGATTGGAACTTAGTAGCCGTTCTTTATCTGATTAGATCGAATAGATATACTGTATGAATAATTTGATAAAGGAAATTTTAAAAGATGAATAATTTTTATATTTATATTTATCTTGATCCAAGAAAATCTGGAAAGTATTGTTATGAAGATATTTGTTTCTTATTCGAACCATTTTATATTGGAAAAGGTAAAGATAGAAGATATTCAATTGAACATGGAAGAAATTTATTTTTTAAAAATAAAATAAATAAAATCAAACAATCTAAATTACAATCAGTAGTTTTTAAATTATATGAAAATTTAAATGAAGAAGAATCTTTTGAACTTGAAATAAAATTGATCCAAGAAATAGGAAGAATTGATTTAGGAACTGGTTCACTTTTAAATATGACCAATGGCGGTGAAGGAAGCAGTGGTAAAATTACTTCATACCAAACAAGAAAAAAAATAAGTGAAAAAGTAAAAGGTGAAAATAATCCATTTTTTAAAAAACAACATAGTAAAGAAATAAAAAAAATAATAAGTGAAAAACAAAAAGGAGAAAAATCATCAAATTTTGGTAAACATCATTCAGAAGAATCAAAAAAGAAGATGAGTGAATCTAAAAAGGGAAAATTTTTTTCAGAAAAATCAAAAAATAAAATGAGTGAGTCCAAAAAAGGAAAATATATTGGTGAAAATAATCCTAATTTTGGTAAAGGTCTTTTCTGTAAAGACAATCCAAATTTTAAATTAACGGATCAAAAAATTATAGATATTCAAATTGAGATAGAAAAAAAAGAATTAAATTATAGGCAGATGGCTAAAAAACATAATGTTTGTATATCAACAATATCAAATATAAAATTAAAAAAATTAAATTGTAGGGAAACAAAAAATGAAAAATGAAAAAATAAAAATAATGGAGGATAATGTCAGTGAATATTTGAAATGTAAAAATAATTTTAATCATTATATTTCCAACGACATTCTTTTGGAACTTCCTGGTGGTGATGTAAAAATAAAACCATATGATAAACAATTAGAATTAATTAAAACTATAAATGAAGAACATTATGTTATAGTTGTAAAATCTCGACAAATTGGTATTAGTACAATAATTCAAGCATATATTTCATGGTTAGTAGTTTTTCATGATAATGCTGTTGTTGGAATAATTTCCAAAGATGGACCAGCAGCAACAAAATTTTCAAGATTTATAGCTGGATTTATTGATAAATTACCTTCATGGATGCGACCAAAATTTGAAAAGAGAAATGAACGATCTTTTATATTAAAAAATGGTAGCAAAGTATATAACTCTCCAATTGACCCCAAAAATCCTATGAATTGTTTTCGTGGTGAAAGTATTACTTTTTTAGTTATTGATGAAGCGGCATTTGTTCAAAAATTAGATGATGCTTGGACAGGAATGGTGCCAGCTTTAGCAACTAATCAAAAATCTGCCAAAGAAAATGATGTACCATATGGAACAATAATTTTGAGTACACCAAATAAAACAGTTGGTACTGGAAAGTTTTTTTATAGCAGATATCAAAATGCCGTTGCAGGTAATGATATCTTCAAACCTTTCATAATCCATTGGAAGATGATTAAGGAACTAAATGAAGAATGGTATCAAACGCAATGCAGACTCTTTGATAATGATCTTAGAAAAATCCAGCAAGAATTAGAGTTAAAATTTTTACCGACATCGGGTTCATTCTTTGATGAAAAAACAAATATTGTTCTACAGGATAATCCTGTTGATCCAATTGAAATTCATAAAATATTCAATGGTGAAATAAGAATTTATGAAAAACCAGTACCCAATAGGCATTATATAATTGGTGTTGATACTGCAACTTTGAATGGTGAAGATAAATCGACTATAGTAATTTTTGATTATATTTCAATGACACAAGTTTGGGAATATCACTCTAAATGTGAAGTTATCGATTTGTGTAAAATAGTAGAACTTGCTTGTGCAACATATCCAGGAACGTTAGTGATAGAGAATAATGGTGTTGGAAATCAAGTAATGGAGACTCTTAATAGAAGTACATATCACACCATGTTATATAAAGAGAAAAAAAGAAATAAAGCAGGAGAAATAACAAATATTATTCCAGGTATTTTTTTAGATAGACAGAACAGACCATTGGTTATTGATGCATTATATTCATATGTTAGTCAATTTCCAACAACTATAAAATCAAAAAATTTAGCTCTAGAATTAATAGGTTTAATAACAAAACCAAGTGGGAAAGTTGAAGCAGACGAGGGATGCCATGATGATTTAGTTATGGCTGCGGCATTTTGTTATTTTGTTCGTAAATATGATCCTCCATTGATCATTGAAGCTGACACTAGATATGAAGAATTGATGGATTTTGATAATATTCTTAGATTAAATAATGATGATAATAATCCATTCGATAATAGTGGTATAAGAGAAGTTGATAATTTTTCTATTATTAAAAAGATAAAAGATCAAATAACAAATTCAAAAGTCACTAAATACGGTAATTATTCTGTGATAGATGTATTTGATATAATTAACAAAGATTAGGAGGTGATATATTGAATAATAATATCAGTGAGTTATTTGCTCCTCCCGTTGGATTACACTCTATACCAATATTTGGAAATTTAAAGTTATATACATCAAATCATATCAGAAACTCATTTCTTAAATCGATGTATAAAACTAATAAGATGAAACCAATAATTGAAAGTTTAACAAAACTTGTTAATAATAATATTGTTGTACCGTGTTTTTTAACAAAAGGAATCGTATCAACAATATTATATAGATTACATCCAACGGACAGAATTCGTTCAGAAGAACAATATTTTAGAGAAGAATTTCGACAAGTATTTGGTTTCTATGAAATTGACAGTAATAAAATTTATATACTGATTAGTAATTCAATAAATAAATATGGATTTGTTGATAACAATCTATTAAGTGAAATATTAGTTCATGAAACTATGCATATGTTTGCGGCAAATCATCCAGATAAATTTATAAGTATATTCAGAAAAAAATTATTTGATTTTTATTATTTTTATTTTCAAGATACGTTTAAATTAAAAGGTGTATTTGATCTTGAAATAGAATCAATAATAAAATTTTTATTTGAAAAAGTAGAAAAAGAAAAAAATATTGATAACAAGATATTAACCAAGTATCATAAAAAATTAATGTCATTAAAATCATATTCTACTTTAGATTCCAAAGCATTCGACACATTAGCGAATCAATATATTGTCTTAATTAAATTATTTACTAAGAGTGTTAGTATATTTATAAAAAATATTAGTACTTTTAGTCATATTTTATCATCAATTGATAGATCATATAAAAATGTTTTTGGAGGTATAGATGTAAAAAATGTAGCGGTTCAGGAATTACTTTTTCCATCAGAAGTAATTTCAGTTTATTCTGAAATTCCAGGAACTGATATGGCTGATGTTTATAAAGTTTTTAAATTACTTTCATAAGGAGTTTGAATAATGGCAGACAAAAAATTTGTTGCCGATAGTGAAGTTCGGAATCAAGCGAAAAGAATAAATTCTATGAGCGCAACTCTGAATAAACTAGAAAATAAGGTTGAAGGACAACAACAAATTGTCTCAACAACCAATAAAGTTCTGGGAAAACTCGCTGGTGCTGTTGAAGCTGCGACTAGTAGTATAGAAAAGGTTGCAAGTAATGCTGTTCGCTATACAAAAGAAACACTCGATCAATATAGTAAACAAATCGGACAAGATATTAGTGTCAATAAAAAAAATTTGATGGCATTATCAATAACCCAAGCCAGTCCAGTATTTGGATACTTCGTAAGTAAATTTTTTGAAACTGAAGCGTTTCAAAATACTATGAAAAAAATAAAAGATGGTTTTATCACTGCTATTAGAAGTGTTGTTGATAAACTTCGAGGAATAATAACAGGTACTTGGGGTGGATTGAAAAGAGTAGTTGGTTTAAAAAAGAAAGAATCGTTTGATGAAAAAATTCCAAAAATGGCAAAAGGTGGCTATGTTTCCAAAGGTGGTTTAACAAGATTACATGCTGCTGAAGTTGTAATGCCAATTGATAAACTATTAGATCGTATTGATGAAAAATATGAAGATAAATTCAATACGATGTTCAAAAAATTTAATATTCAACAAACTGATAGAGTATCAAAGAGTGTTCAGAAATTAGATACAAGTAATAGAGTATATAATAGAGAGATTCTTGAGAGTTTAGTTGAAATTCGTATTGCTTTAGCTGGATATACTAAGGGATTTCGTGAGTGGATTTCCAGTATGTTTCAAGATTTTTTACTGAAACATCCAGCACTTAGATTTGTATATTCAATGAGTAGTTGGTTTATTGGGAGAGCAAGAGGATTAATTAATTTTCCATTTACCAGAAGAGGTGGTTATAAAAAGTTTCTTTCTAAAGATCCAAACGCTTTTAACGCAACGAGAGATATTCTTAATACTACTTTTGTTTTTTCAATGGATAAATATGATACAATAATCCAACTATTAACACAACAACTAACAGCCACACAAGATATGGCATCGGCATTTACAGGAAAAAAATATAAAACAGCTCTTCATAAAACGTATCCTGAATATACGATTGCTGGTGCGTTTATGAGACTTCTTGGTCGAGGAGCAAAAGGTATTGGTAAGATTGCTGCTTGGGAATATCGTGGTGTTAAGAAGATGTTTGGTAAAGGTGGGAAAACTGGTGCTCATCTTCCATCACAAGAAATAAGTTTATTGAATATTACTGATCGATTTGCCACATTAATTGATATTCAAATGAAAATGTTATATCAAATTGAAATTCTTGTAAAACAGTCTGTAAATAAAGACGTTTATGAAATATATATGAATCGTGAAAAAGAATTTCAGAAAAAATTATTAAAAGGCAGTTATATACAACAAGAAGATAATAGAAAAAATACAACTATTTTAAAATCTGTCAAGAAAGATCTATCATCTGTACGTAAAAATATTTCAGAATCGCCATATGCCCAAAAAGCTTTGAAATTTTTAAAACATATTAAAGACAGTATATTCGATTTAGGAATCAAATTTAAAAATTATGTTAAAAGAGCTGGTAGTTATATTTGGGATGCGATAAAGTGGCTTGGTGGTTCATTAGTAGGATTACTCACCACTGCATGGGGTCTTATACCAGATCCAGTAAAAGCAGCATTAGGTACAGGTATAGCTTTGTATGTGGGTAATAAAATTGGTGAAAAATTAAATGAATATTTTCCAAAAATAATTGACTCAATAAAAGCAACACTCGGAGGCGGTGGTAAAAAGAAGGCATTTGAATTTGAAGAAGAAGATAAAAAACGTAGGGAAAAAAGACTTGAGGCATACGAAAAAGCATCACTTGTCGAAAGGATGAAAATGTCTGAAAGTTGGGGATTATTGGGTGAAATGTATAGTAATGTTTTTGGTAAAGAATTTGAGGCCAAATTTGGTGTTCCTGGTCAAAAAATAACAGCAACTGAAAAACTTATTACATCTGCACAATTAATGGCATCAAAACCACTTAAACTATTTGGATATGATAGAGAAACCTGGTTAAGAAATCAAGTAGAGCAAACAAGAGAAGCACACAGAAACGTTGCTGAGGAGACTGGATCAATATATTTAAAAAATAAGAAAAAACATATGAGTGGTGAGGCATTTAAATTATTAGATCCTAATAATCCAGTCGGTGTTGCAGATAGATTTTTATATTTACAACAAACAGGACAAATAATTCAAAATAAACATAAAAAATGGGTACTTAAAGATGAATATTTTGAAGTTGAAGCTCCTTTATTAACAAAATTAGAAGTTGGTGCTTTTGAAAAAATTGGTTTGGGGGCACAAATTAAAGAAGCACGTATTCATGGTTTAAAAGCCGAAGAAGCTCGTGATGTACAAAACAAGGCATTTGCTGAAACTATAAAGAAAAATTTGACGCCTGAAGCGTATAGTATGTTAACTAGATTTGGAAAGGATAATATTTCTGAAAAATTTAGTTCGATGGTGGCGAATAATCAATTATATGAATATCAAGGTAAAATCAGTACAGCATATCAAGTTTTAGATAAAACTGGAAAACTTTCTTTTGAAGATAGATTGAAATATATGTTTGGTGCGAGAAATATTCCACCTAGTGACTTAATAAATTTATTGGGAATTAAAGCATCAGTATATAAAGAAGAAGCTGAACATGTAATGAATGATAGGGTTAATAGAGAATTGACAATGTTACATGATCCAACAATGAGATACAGCGATGTTTTGGAAAAACAAGCTGGAGCGTATTCATATGCTGATATGATGCAATCTGCTGAACAAGATAAATCAACTCAGGATTATTTAAAAAGTATTAAAAGGGAAAATCAACCATTTTCTTCTCAGTTATCTGAAATTGGTGAAAATTTTTGGGGTAGTTTTAAAGAAAATACATCAGAAATGAAAGAACAAATTACTCCTGTAATTGAAAATTCAAAAATTATTGGAATGGAAATTAAAAAAGAAATAATTAAAAATAATGGCATTAAAAATACAATAGATGCAGTGTTAAAAAATAAACACAAAAACGATGAACAATATCGTGAAGATTTATTGAAAGCGAAAGAAAATTTTAATAGGATTGTACATGGTTCTAATATAGGTAATAGAAATGAAATAATAAATGTTATTAAAAATAATCTCAATAATAGTACATCAACTGTGTCTGGTGGTAATTCACCAATTTCTACTACTACTGATCCCATTATTGAATCAATATTAAAAGGAGATTTATATTAATGCCACAATTAACAGCACTACCAGAAATAATCGGTTTGCCTCCATCAACACCTGAGACTGATGTTATTATAAAAAGTACATTTCCAGTCATGGAGATTATACCATCTAAACCAGGTGATTTATCTCAAAACTTATTTACAATAGATCCAGATATCGAAACCTATAAAAAAATTTTAAATAATTATGGTTATAGTATAACTGGAAATTCACTGAAAGTTGCTTTTTTATCAGACAACTTCCCAACTGATAATTTTTCTAACTTTTATGCTGAGAGTTTTTTAGGAAGTGGATTACAAGTTGTTTCTGAAGAAGCAGCACAACTTGGACAGATGTTAGGGGCAAAAACATGGTCTCAGGCAGGAAAAAAAATTTTAGGTGAAATGGGAAGATTTGGAAAAGCGATTCGTCCTATATCCACCGCTGGTTCAGACGTAATGGGAGCTGTAGTTGGTGGTATTGGTGGTATGGCAGAAACTGTAGCAAAAGGTTTTAATGATGTCACTTCTAAAATGGGACCAGTAGGATCTGTTATACAAAACACGGTATCATTAGCAAACAAAACTCTTGGTGGAAGAATTGATTTACCGCAGATTTGGAAAAATAGTGGTTTTGCACCATCATACACAATAACAATAAGATTATTTAATCCAAATCCTGGAAATTTAGAGGTTACAAAGAAATATATTACAGGACCATTATGTGCATTATTATTATTGGCTTTACCGAAAAGTTCAGATGGTGTATTTTATAGTTGGCCATTTTTTCATAAAATTCGAGTTCCTGGACTATTAAATTTACCAGAATCATATATTGGAAATATTACTGTAGTAAAAGGTGGAGATCAACAAGTTATTTCATATAAACAAAATATGGGAATGTGTGATGTAAGAATAGAATTTGGATGTTTATTTGATACTCTCGTTGCTGATGAGGGTGGTAATGAAATAAGTGGTAGGCCATCATTAAAGGAATATATTAAAGAACTCGAAACTGGTAGAGAACCACCAGTTCCGATAAATACACTTGGAACATATGCAGAACCAGAATTAATACGTCTTAGACGAGTTACTGCAAATTCAGTACGACGTACACAAGAAGTTGGTAATGTATCTGGTGAACCAGATGCTAGAGTATCACAACAAGATGTTCGTGATTATTATCAATTAGTAGCTGAAAATCCAGCATTTTAAAAAAAAGAAAAACTGGTAACATAAGTTTAACATAGAGTATTTTTTAAGATCATTGTTAAATATAGGGCAATATAAAGATTTATCATAAATTTTGACTGATTAGATAGATTGTCATATTTTTCTCTGTAATTAATATCATCAATTATTTTTTCAACGATCTCGGCAATCTGTTGTTTAAAATAAATAACTGATGTTGTTCTTTTAATTGACATGAGATTTCTTAAATAATTTATATATTCTTTACCACAAATAGTTTTAACACTTGTCATATCTTTTATAAATAATTTTAAAATTAATTTGACATTATCAAGATATCGAACATCAGTCAAAGTATTAGACAATAAAGTTGCTAATGAAATATTTATTTTAGTTATAGTTTTAGCATCAATAATTGCCTTTTTATCTACAAATTTATATACTGTTATTTTTTTTGAAATAACATCAACAACCCTGTCAAATCGATCTTGAGATTGTTCTTGATACTTTTTATCCTCAGTATCATTTTCTGATTCATATGGATTTTTAATAACCGCATTAGACTCTTTTGATTTATAGTATATCTCTGCAAAACTTCTAAGACTTTGTTGAATTCTTGTTCTTGTTTCAGTAATCATTTTTGCAATTTCAACTGGATTACCATCAGCAATACCCTCAGAATATTTTTTCATTATTTCTTTAGCCATAAAATATAATGAATTGGGTAATGTTCGTTCTCTAATAAATAAATGAGTTTTCGCTAAGTGTTCCATTGCATAGCGAAATGCGTTGGGATCACAAAATCTTATTTGGCGATGTAGAAGATTGGCATATGTACGAATTACAAAATATACAGTAGCTGTTGAATAACCCATAATATCTTCTTCTATTAAAAAATAATTCATTATAAAAACAATAAGATTGGTAATTGGGTCATCGTGAATTCTCATTAAATAAGTTGATTTCTCTAATTTAACTTGCTCATAAAAATTCTTTGTAAGTTCTTTTGAACTGCTTTCTGTTTGTCCAGTGAAATTTAATAAATTATAATAATATTTCTTGATAGCTGGATAATAACATGGTTCACTTAAATTTAATAATTCTTCTGATACAATTTTTAATAAAAATTTTTTGAGAACAACACCATTAACTTTTGATTTATCCAATAATAATTTCATGTTGTTTCTCCTAATTTAATATTAATATGTTTTAAATGTTTTTTTCCACAAATAGGGCAACATCTTCCTTGTTGAAAATTATTCCAACAAATAGAACCTTCATGTCCTTTTGGACAAATATAATTTAATTTTGTATAAATATTTTCATAATCTTTTTCTTCTGTTAATAAAATATAATTTCTTCTTTCAAATTCTTTTTTAATTTCTTGAAAATTTTTTCTTAGTTTTTTAGAACCAGATTTTTTACCTTCAATTGGACAACCTCGTCCTTGTTGAAAACTATTCCAACTAATATAACCTTCGTGTCCTTTCGGACAAATATATTTTAATTTTGTATCGTTATCTTTATAATCTTTTTCTTCCGTTAATAATTTATATTTTCTTCTTTCAAATTCCTGTTTTATATCATAAAAAATTTTTTTTTGTTTTTCATTATCACAAACAGAACAACCACATCCTCGTTGAAAATTACTCCAACTAATAAAACATTCATGTCCTTCATTACAAATATATTTTAATTTTGTAAATGCATTTTTATAGTCTTTTTCTTCTGATAATAAAATATAATTTCTTCTTTCGAATTCTTTTTTAATATCAGAAAAATCTTTTCTTATTTTCTTTTTTGTTTCTTCAGAAACAATATTTCCACTTTTACCGTCACCACCAATCGTCATATTAACCAATGGACCAGTTCCTAATTCGATTCTTCCAAATTTTTCTATTAATTCAATTTCTTTTTCAAATGATTCTTTTTCATTCAAATTTTCATATAATTTTATAATTATCGGTTCTAATTCAGATTTTTTGATTTTATTTATTTTATTTTTAAAAATTGGATTTCTTCCACATTTATCCAAATATCTTCTATTTTTACCTTTACCAATATAAAATGGTTTGTATTCAAATTCATACTCTCCATATAAATATTTTCCTGATTTACGAGGATCTAAATAAATATAAATATAATAATTATTCAAATTCAATCTCCTTTATTATTTTTGTTAACATAGTTATTATAAAATCATTATAGAAATTGAATTCTGATCGAAATATATGAATTCTGGTCCATATTTAAGTAATTCATCTTGAGTTAAATCTTCTAAGTCAAAATTAAAAAATATATCTGATTTGGGTTCAATTAATGTACAATAAGCAACCCCGTCTATTCCTTGCACATATTTAATAATTTCAGATCTGTAAATTTGACAGTTTAAACCAAATCTAGAACCAAATTCAGTTATCAAACCAGATCGTATTGAATTAGTTAAATCTATTTCTGAACCCGAATAAAGATCATCTTTAAATACTTCCAACGATACTACAAGAGGAATATCACAAACAGGACTAAACCAGTCTTTACCTGTATATAAATATTTTTTATCTTTATTCATAACATATATTATATCATTTGAAACTGGTATTGTATAAACCCAAGTTACATTAGTAGTATCTGTGATACATTGTGCAATCTGATTTTTATAAGTTTCGTTCACTGTATCACACTCGGCCACAATATATCTGTCACCTAAACTTGGATTAATTGGTAATGATGATATATCAATAACTGGTAATTTAGTAGTACTATTTAATAACATTGCTCTTGATTTTCCAATTGTATTACCAAATTTAAGATTAACAAAGTCTGTCAACATCCTATAATTAATAAAATTCATATTGGTTAATATAGATTGTAAAACCTGTAATTCAAATGTATCTTGATTTATGGAATCATAATAAGATTGTTGAATGACCGGAATGTCATAAACTACAATACTTGTACCATCTGTTGAAAGATTACTTAACATGAACGAATCTAATGGTTTTCTATATGTGAAAACATTTGAATATATAGAGATACTCTGACTTGAGGGATTTATCAAAGTAAAATAGAATGTTTGTTCATCTTCTGGAACATCAGTATAATTTGTGAATGTATAAGTAAATTTTTTATTTAAATAATCATTCGTCATTGTATAAGTTGATCCAGTAGATAATATCTGCATAGTACATTCAGCCATATCATAATCAACTTCGGTTGAATTATAACTTAATTCAAAAACAGCCGACGAACCAGTTTTTGAAACGACAAGATTATTTGCTGTCAAAATATATGGTGTTGATAATAGAAAACTTCTTACCAAAGTAGGTGTTTGAGAAATCTCATTCATAATATAGGTATAATATGCCGCACTATTATATATTGAATCAATTCTCATATCAAACATAGTATAATAATCTGTATCATCAACACTAACAGTACTTAAACGTGGAACATATGTGGTTCCTGAAGGATAAGAATGATAAGCGTTTCTAGTTGGAACTAAATTATCAGTTTCTTCAGAACTAGTTCCAAATATTAAATTTGTATATAATTGAATTTCATTAACTCTAAGATCTGAACGTTTTAAAACTGGGAGAGAATTGGCTGTAATAGGCGAATCTGGCATTACAATATTAGCATTGACATAATCATTTTGAGATACAAGTCTATGTAATGATGTTAAATTATCAATAGAATTTTTTCTAATTTCTTCTACTGATTCTTCATCTTCACCACCAGTTGCGGCAACTGGATTTATTATAGTATAACTTATATTTTTATTGATTGTACCATCTAAGGTATATAAATTATCCCCAGTGGCAATCGAACCACCAATAACATTACCATTTAAACCTAAAGTTTGTTGAACAGCCACTGTAACTGTAGATCCAGGAGTTGGTTGAACACCGATTAAACCATTACCAAAATATATTCTTCTACCAAAATCAGTTCTACGAGAAACATAACCATAGTCATCAGCAGACATCAAATATAGACTATTATACTCAGTATATAAAGTTGATGCTATCCCATCTGGATCTGTCACACTAACAGTCATTGTTGATACTTTTCCTGTTAATGGCACATCAACATATGAAAACTGAAAAGTTTGAAGATCCTCATCTATTTGAAATTGTTGTGTTACAGTTTCGTATTGTCTAACTGGTAATACAAACATGAAATTATTGTTAGCTGTTGTGTCAATAATATATGGAATATTTACTATTTTATTATCTTCGGTCACAGTTATTGAAACTTGATTGTTGTTGGTAATGACAATATCAGTATTATAATAGGTTGTAAATGGAACAGTTTTCGCATGAAATTGAAAACCTTCTGGTATATTAATTGTAATTGGACTATTATTAAAATCAAGTGGAATAGTCATCATCACATTGGCTGTAGCGTATGATGCTTCAACAGTATTGTATCCCAAAAAAGCCGATAAATTGAAAACGCTTTCGGGAATTTGAGCTTTAGTGAGGAAAAATTCTTTATAAACCGAACTTTCATAAAAAATTAAATTACTTGTGAGAGTACTTAGAGTTTCAACAAGAAAACTAAGAAAACTACCCTTTACGAGACTTATATTTTCAAGTTCCAGATATGTTCTAGCATAATCAATTATCTGATTACGAATTTGATCTCTACTTGAATATATTTGAGATGATAATGATGTTTGTGTATTTGCCATTAATTTTCTCCCAATTTAATATGCGACCAAATTTTTCCTGTTTTTATTTTTGAAATTGTTATAGAACTAACTCCAAACATATCGGCAATTTCTTGTTGAGTTAAATTTCCTTCTTTTAATAATATTTTTATTTGGATAACTTGTTGTTCTGTTAGTTTATGGTTTGGACTATTATTTCCTTTTTTATTTTTACGTTTTTCACATAGTTTTACTTTTGTTTCTTGTGAAATATATTTTCCTTTATGTTTTTCACTAATTTTATTTCTTGTTTCTTTAGGAAGATGTTTTCCAAAATTATGATTATCTTTTCCAGTATTTTTTCCTTTTCTATTTTCACTTATTTTAATTTTTGATTCTTCTGAATGTTTTTTTCCAAAATGTGGTGCATTATTCCCAAAACGATGAATATCAAACATTGGATTATTTTGACCTAATGATATTTGTTTATTTTTCCTTATCTCTGATAATCTTTTTTTTGTTTCATCTGTGTGTATATACCCGCTCGTTCCTTCACCACCACTGGTCATATTAATAAGAATTCCAGGATTTATTTTATCAATTTCAATAATTAATTTTTTTTCTAGTTCAAGAGATAAATTTTCATTTAAATTTTCATATAACTTTATAACAATTGGTTTTAACCCATATTTTTTAATTTTATTAAATTTATTAATAAAAATTGGAGTTCTTCCATTAATAACTTTCCATCTATCATTTTTTCCTTTTCCAATATAAATTGGTTCATATAAAAAACAGATATTATCATAACAATGTTTTCCAGGCTTTCTGGAATCTAAATAAACATAAATATAAAAATTATTCATTATTAAATCCTATAACAAGTAGAACCCGCTGTTTTGGTCAAAAATATTATTTAGTCTACTTTTAATTTCTTCATTTTTTATCAACATCCTGGTTAAGAAAGTTGATTGGGGAACCGTATATATTTTTTTGGTATAATCAAAAAAGACATAACTATCGGATAATTGTTCTTCTACATCACTAATTGTTCTTGATCGATAAACATTAATGGTTAATTTCCAAAAGGTTAGTTCACAATTTGTGGCTGTTTCAACACCAGTGACTATATATATTGGAAAAACGTCATTCGTCGGTTGTAAAAAACTTTGTTCAAATTTTATTATATCTCCAGGATATGGTAAAATACCATATGAACTAGGAATCGTTATTGTTCCTATACCTTCCTTAATATAACCAATTTCTGAACCGTCAAAAATTGTTGTTACATCTTCATTAAAATAAACTGGTAGCAATAAATATTTATCCCATTTTATACCAGATAAATCTCCAGTTCTTTCATATGCTCCACCAAATATTTTTTCATCTTCCCATACTGTTTTATTTTTATTTATATTATAGTAAGTTACAGGAAACGCCACACCATGTTTTGAATATTTATCATATACAAGTCTTTGATAATCACGTACATAATCATAAATTCTATTATAGTATTGGAAGTTTGACATAATTATTTAAGTTTCCTTAATTTGAACTTTAATTTATTTATTTTTTTCTGGATTGTATAAAAACATTTATTTGGATCTTTGACATTTTTACATAAATGGATATCATCAGTCAATTTTTTTAATTGGGCTTGAAGAGCTTTTATTTTATATTTTTTAATACATTCTTCTTTATTAGTCGCATCAACACATGCTTGTGCAGATTGACTAAAAATATTTTTATATAATTTATGAGCAATATCAATCATTGATGTTACTAAGTAGTATGTAGTAACAGGATTTTGTTGTGCCATAGAAAGTATATTACTTCCAACACCAATAAAATTACTCTCATCAATATGATCAATAGTTTCAAGTGCTATATTTTTGATTTGATTAATATCAGATTCTATTATAAGTTTTAAAAGATTTATTTTAGCACAATCTGAATATTCAGATAATAATACTATTTTTCCAACAAATATTTTAAGTTCTTTTTTTGTCATTAACCTTATACCTCAGACTGTAAATTTTTTAATTGTTGGATGTTTGTATCGAATTTATCTTCTTTAGTTCTTAAATAATCAATTATTGATTGTAATCTTTTTCTACAAGAAAGAGGATTCTTTGAACCAATACATGCGCCCATTTGTCCATTCAATTTGGAAATTAAATTTCTGGCATTATTTGACATTTTTTGATAAAAACAAATTTTGTGTTCTATCTCATCTTTACTTCTGGCTTTACATGAGTTAGATGCATCCGCTTCCATCTTTTTATATAATTGTGTTATTAATTTTTTTGTTACGTCTTCAGCCATACTATCACCTATTGTCGGAGAAATTGAAAATATAATGATTCACTAATTGTAGCAGATAATAGAGCTTTTTCACCATTATAACTGACTTCTATATCAACGTTAAAACCTTTTTGATTGTTTAAAAAATTTATTTGAATATTGGTTATTGAAGCTCTATCATCATACTTATTCAACTTCGATCTAATTTCACTTTTAATCATTTCAGCAGTACCAGTATCTGCTGGTTCGAAAATAAAATTCATTAGATTTGATCCAAAATCTTTATCAAAAGGAAATGTTCCAGTTGGGGTTAATAAAATATTATTCCAAGAAGATAATATCACTTCAATATCTTGAATCTTAGAAAAATCTCCAGACGGTGATATTATTGATATATAATCAAATAATTTTTTTTGTGAACCAACAATCTGTTGATTGAAGCGATCAAGAAGGTTCATTTTATTCTCCTTTAATTAACATGAGATCGTTGTTTAGTTACCTTTTAGAACCAGTGTTTATTTTTTCCATTTGTTTTATTTTTTCTTCTTCTATTTCAATTTTCCACTTAATCAAATCATAAAATCTTTTAACTGGCATTAACATAACATCTAAATATCCGATATTCATCATATCCATACAAAGAAAAATATTTTGTTGTAAATTTTTTTTATATTTTTCCATGTTATCTGATTGTGTATACCATCCTAAAAAACTGATCGACAAGATCGATGTCTATCACCTCTTCATTCCCACATTTTGGACAATAGGTTTTACATTTCAAGGTAATACAATATTTTCCAAAATTTTCATAATATTGATTATAAATTGCTCTTTTATCAAGAGGAGGAAGTGAAAGATACGCATCAAGAACATCACCACGTTCTTTATATATAATAGGTTCCATTCCATCTTTTTCTTGAACAAACTGTTCAATTGGAAGAGTTATGGTAATTAAATCAATTTTTGCCGATATATTTTTTAAAGAATTAATTTCATCAAACAAAGTAGGTTGTCTTAAAATCGCGTACACAGATGGTGATTTTGGAAGAGGTACTTTAATCTTAGCGGATAAAATATTATCATCTGGATAACCATTAAAATCGAATGTTGAACTTGCAGCTACTGTGATTTGAAAATCTTTACCACAAGAAATACAGTTCACATTATAATTGCGAACTTCCTCATATGTTATGTGATATAATCCATATAAAATGGCATCACGATCTTTTACCGTGGTTTGTTTTAAGAAATCATCGAATGTTTTAATATTTTCTGGTTTCTTGACAATTGATTCCCAAATAATTGTATTGAGGTGATCAGTAACTTGTACAGGTGTTACGAGAGAACCCTTGAGACGTTCTTCCTTCATTACGTTGAGAGTTTGTACACAAAATGATTGTTTTGTTTGAGGTGTGATTACTTCATATGATGGATACTGTATTGAAAATCCTTTAAACATCATTTCTCCTTTTATTTATTTTTTGATTCAAAACTTTTTCACATTTTTAACTCTAATTTATAAATTTCCTTAAAAAATAATAGGTGGAATATTTTTATATTCCACCTATTATAATTAAATTACGCCATTTTTGATCTCAACTTGGCGATTTTATTTTGTACAGCAGCTTTACACTTAGCAGGATCTTTAGCTTTCGAACAAGCAGAAGCACCTTTACTAAGATCGGCAATTTGAGCTTTTACAGCACCAGATCTGGCAGCTTTCATACAAGCGGCTTTATCGGGAGAACCAGCACACTTTTTAGCAGCAGCACTAAAATAGTTTTTATAAATCTTATAAGCACCATAACCAAGCAGAGCAGCAGCAGCCAAACCACCAACGGCCATTCCAGCAGGAGATGTAGCAGCAGCAGAAATTTTTCCGCCGATAGTAGCAGCACTTGGAAGACCTTTTAAAGAACCAGAAATTTTTTCTTTTGCTGCACCAGCAATTTCCTTACCTTTGACCGCCGCAACACCAGCTATTTCTTTTCCTTTAGATACAGCTTTACCAGCAAGTTCTTTGCCTTTTTCATAACCAGCCTTGGCCATACCACCAGCACTAATTCTTTCAGGTTTTTTAATACCACTAACTTTAGCAGCCATAGCACCAGGAGTAACAGCACCAGCAGCATGAGCTACAGCACCACGAATTTTACCCGCTTCTCCTTTAAGATAATTTAATTCATCTTTAAGGTCTTTAACATGTTCAGCAGCTTTTGGACCTTTGACACTCTTACCAGTCCATCTCTTAAGTTCATCCATTGTTGAATCGATTTTCTTATAAATACCGATCAATCTTGGATTCATAGGCGTGTGTCCACCTTGTTCATTAAGAATAGAAGAAATACCATATTCTGAAAGAGCTACAAAATTAGTTCCAGTTGCCATATTTAAACCTTCAAACAACATAGCTTCAGCAACTGGATTAGAAGTTTCATCAGGTAAAATATCATCAGTAAGAACTGACAAAATCTGATAATCACTAGCTTCATTCATTATAAAATTTTTCATTTCTTTCAACTGATTGCCATTGTGTCCCTGAGACTCAATAAATTCACATATTGTATCACGACCAATTGATAAGAAAGCAACGGTATCTTCTACAACTTCAGAAACAGCACTTTCAGATACAAGATCAAATCTTTTATCAACAATGGTCTTGGCATCTTCAGCAATATTTTCAATATTTCCGTCAAGAATCAAAGTCTTGATTTGATGTTCAGTTGCTTCATTGGCAATAAAATTTAAAAGTTGTTTCTTAGCAGAATCTGAATATTCAGACTCAAGTACAATATTACCAGCCAATAATTTTACATCTTTTGATGTCATAATGACACTCCTTTAAAAAAATAATTTATTTAAAAAAATTAGTCTTTTCTCGCTCTTTGTTGTGATGACTGAGCGGTTCCAGCCAATCTAGATTCTAATTGTTTTATTCTTTTCTCCAGTGTTGATTTACATTTTTCTGGATTCTTTGATTGACCACATTTAGTCATACTGTTATGTAGATCCTTAATTAGAATTTTAATAGCATTGATTTTATACTGCTTTCTACAAGCTCTACGATTTATGGCATTTCTACATTCTCTACCAGCCTTTGTCATATATCGTTGATATAATTTATATGCGCCATATGCAGCTAATCCAGCAGGACCACCGATAAGAGTAGCAATAGCAGCTTTAGCAACCGTTTCTATATCTTCATTGAGTAATTCAACATTATCATCTTGAATAAGACATTCTTCAATGACATTAAATCGTTTATCAATTATATCAAATGCGTCTTCATCCAATTTTTCAATTGTGTCATCAAGAATAAATGTTTTAATTTGATAATCAGTCGCTTCTTTAATAAAATTTAGTAATTGTTTCTTAGCGGAGTCTGAATAATCAGACTCCATCACTAAGTAACCAGCAAGTAGTTTAAGATCTTTCGATGTCATTTCTTGTTCCTTCTTTAATATTTTGTTCCCATTAATAATTTAAAATTTGTTTTTTATAATAAATTATAAATAAAAAAAATTAAATTGATAATCCATAATTTTCAACAACTGCTTTAGAAGAAGCAAAGATACCATCAGAAAGAGCTTTACATTTGTCATAAACCCACGGTTCATGCCAGATATAATCTACATTGAATTCGATTTCAACATCAAGACGTGCCACGTTTTCAACATCACCGGAATATAAATCTTGAGGATCTTTAGTTGGGAATAAACCATCATATGCAGCATAGTATTCAATACTATTACCGTCAGGTGCCGTAGTCCAGTAGTACATTATACCTGCATAAGTATTTTTTGAATAACCAGAACCATCGTCGCCATCATTAAGACCAGTAACTCCTGTTCTGTAATCCCTAATCATCTTTATCCAACCATGCATAATGTCAAGAATTGGTGTTTTATTAAATTCTAAGAACTTCACTGTTAAACTATTACCATAATCAATATTTCCAGGCACCGCCCATTTTACTCCACCTAAACCAGCAAACTCAATTTTATTCAATGTTCCACCAGGAGGTGTAACACCTGTACATGAGGCTGCAAGAATATTCTTAATTTCGGAATTACTTCCAATACCTGCATTACCCAATGATACATATGATATAAGATTATTTGGTAATTTATCAAACCATACAAAAAAATAACCAGAGATATAAGGGTCCGCAACACCCACTGTAGTACCGCCAAATTTTCTGGTAGAGATGTTCTGGCCTAATTCTGCGAAGCTGTATTTCATTATTTTTCAATCCTTTAGCTAATGTTTGTTATTTTATCAATGTCGTATTTAAGTTCTTCTAAACTCGGAATACGATCTCTGTACCGTATAAATTTCCATCCTAAATTTTCCACTTCTCTTTGACGAATTATATCTAAATTTTCATCTTTATGCCAGTAAGAACCATCATATTCAATCGCAATCTTTAAGGATGGTATTGCAACGTCAATAATTCTATTTATTTCATATATAGGAAAATTTAAAACAGCCTCTCCGAATATACTTTTTACAAGTTCAAAAGTTTTAACCTGTGGTTTTGAGGGATTTTTAACAAAAGAATATACATGAGAAGCAAAACCATTTAACATCTTATTTCTCCACTCTTGTGTCTGAGAATAAGTTTCTACGCCATACTTCTTCAACATACTTTCATGTTGTTTATTTTTAATTTTTTCAACCTTCATTGGATTATCAGTATTATATTTATGTTGTAATGTTTTAACTTGTTTTTCTCTTACCACTCTATTTTGGGATGGCCAATCGACACCTAAAGTTTTTCTAAAGGTTTCTATTTGTTTCTTTTGAACTTCTTTAGACTGACTTCCAAATTCTACTCCATATTTATCTTTGGTTGTTTTTCTCGATTTATCAGAAAGTTCTTTGACTTGAAATCCCGTACCACCATACTTATTTAAATTTATTTCTCTTGTTTTTTCTAATTTATTTTTATTTGAATTTGAACATTTGGTTGAACAAAACTGTCTATAACCTTTTTTCAAACCTTCAAATTTAGTTTCTTTTCCACATTCTAAACAAACATTCTCTTTTTCTTTTTTAAAATATTCATCATAATAATTTTTTATTCCAATTTCTTTATGATTATTTAATATATGTTGTGCCAAAGATTTTAATGAATCTTTAAGTTCTTTTTCACATATTTTACACTTCAATCAATGAACCTCCTTTCAATATTTATTAATTTATTAAATCATTTTATATTTTGTTCCCGCTCACTTTTAATTATTTCGATTATTTGTGGAAGATTTTCTTTCCAATTATATAATCTGAATCCTTTATCATCAATATACATCAATGCGCCCAATTTATCAGATGTTATACCATCAACTTGTATACCGTAATTGTCCAACCACTCATTTATTTTTTGAATCTGTATATCTTTATCTTTATTATCATCTGATAATCTTGTTGTAAAGATATATATCTCAACATCAAAAAGTTTTCGTAGAGTTTCTATTGATTCTTTTGCATCTTCGAGAATATCACCATATATTTCACCATTCTGCCAACCTTTGTCATAGCTATGAATGGTTTTATCAAAATCAATCATGATACGATCTTTTTTAGATTGACTTTGTTCATTGAAACTTATTAAATTTTTTTTTACATCAGTTTTAGTTGGTGGGAAATAATCCATACGGCATGATATACCAGATGCACTCGACACTTCATTTTGAATTTTATCTAAATATTTTTTGACAATATTCATTTCATTAACCCCAATAACAAATATATAGTTTAATATTTTGTTCCCAGTTTTAATAAGCTTGCTCATCTATATATATATTAATAGATGATAGATTTTTCGGAGGTTTTATGAATTAATAATTTTTAAAATATGGAGAAGATAATGAAAACTATAGCCACATTTAGCATATCACAGATTATACCACTCATTGAAAAAAATATCGTTGTCGATCTAAATGAATATAAAGGTATAGGAGTTGGTAGTAAAAAAATTACTGGTTTTTAAGAAATCACTTGTGTGTGCCGAGTGTGGTCGTATAGGAACAGTATTTTATTTACAGGAAAATGAAAAGGGAAGACGAATTTTAAATTTATTTTCTCTTACCGACATTGAAGTTATGATGACCGTGGATCATATCATTCCTAAGAGTAAAGGTGGGAAGAACGATATGAATAATTTACGAACCATGTGTTTTCCTTGTAATGTAAGAAGAGGTAATAAAATTGACTTAGCAGACTTGAATGATGATCTGGCTAAAAAATTATTTTATAGCGGTGCGGGAATGCAGTTTTTCGGACGTAAAGGCATGAGAAAACTTGGACAATTAATTGGAGAGAATTACTATGGAAACAATTGCTATATATCCGCTTGAAGAGATACTTCCTTTGATTGGAGTGAGTGAAAAAGCCCATTTACTTGATTGGGATGTTGCTGTTATATCCGAAAGATTAAAAGCATTCAAACGATCATTAGTTTGTGTTGAATGTGGTTTAATCGGTAGTATATTTAAATTACAGCGTCATCATCCCAATGAAACACCACACCTTAATTTATTTGCCATTAAAGATGGTCATGGTGTATTAATGACTGTGGACCATATCATTCCAAAAAGTATGGGTGGACCACGTAGATTATTTAACTTACAGACTATGTGTCATATCTGTAATGAAAAGAAGGCTAATACGATTGAACTTAAATATTTAACGGCATGGACCGCACGATTTTTACGGTACAATGTCAAAAGAAAGTATCATCCAGAAGATATTAATTGGGAGAGATATTTACCAAGTGAAGAAACAAAGTAATAAACAGGTTGAAGATTTTTATTTTGATGATGATTTACAAGAAGACAAAGTAGAAGTTATGGTTAAAGGAAAAATATTAATTTTTAAATCAGAAAAATTTGAGAAAATTAAGAAGAAGAAGAACAAGAACAATGAAGAGGAGATTTAATTATAATTAACTGCAACTATATATATTAATGTATGATAGTAATAAACTATCAATTTTATTTTTAAAATCATGTTAAAAAAGGAGTTTAAACTATGAGTAGTTGTATGGTTAATGTTTTCAAACACATCTTTGATTTTACGATCGAGGGAACTTTTTTCGGTGACTATTGGTGGAAAATTGATTTAAATGACATCGAGAAAAAATTCATTTTCAAACTCGTTGTTTTCATTCCTATTATCAACAAAGAAACCTTGACGATCAATCCAAAATTAACCACCGAAGTTGTTTTTGAACGACAACTTCAATCGGGTGAGTTGGTCATGTTGAATAGCAAACTCTATCGGATGGTTTCTATTAATATTGAGGCAACCGACTTCTTTGATGCTATGAATATTTCACAACAAATCCTGAATGAAATTAATTTACAACTATTGACCGCGATTCAACGAAATGTAGAAGTATCTGAAATACCTGAAGAAAAACCGGAAGAAAAGGTTGCTTAAGCAATCTTGATGATAAAGGGGGATTGTAAAATCCCCCTTTAATCCCATTTTAATTTTTTTTTAAGGAGTATTTAATGTCTGAAGTTTATTTAATAGCACACACACCCAATCCTGACAGATTAGTTGCTACTGCGGCAAAGAACTGTTATTCACCCTTAGATCTAAAAGATTTGATATTAAAGTTTTATAGTTTGAGTGAATATGACAAAGAAAGTATGACATACGAAGAATTTGTAAAATCAGTTGAAGTTGACACGTCAAAATTTGTCAAGATGTTACTTACAGTTGGACATCTATCACCATTTGAACATCCATGTTTTACCTTTGGATATTCAGGTGTTTCACGATCAATGTTGGCACAGGTTACGAGACATAGAATTTGTTCATTTTCAGTTAGATCCCAACGATATGTAAATCATGATCACTTTGATTATTATATTCCAGAAACAATAAAAAATTCAAAATACCATAAAAGATACCTAAGATTCATGGCAATTGCTCAGAGATTGTATAATATGATGACTGGTGATATACCAAATGATGATAGGAGATATGTTTTACCAGAAGCATGTACTACTCAAATAATTCATACGTGTAATGCCAGAGAGTTACTTCATATTTTTAGTCTGAGGTGTTGTAATTTAGCTTCAAAAGAAATACACGATATTGTTGATAAGATGTTATATCTTGTGAAAGATGCAGCTCCTACAATCTTTGAGAATGCTGGTCCTAAATGTCTACATAGTGGTAAGTGTAATGAAGGTAAACGTACATGTGGGAAATTTTTAGAAGTAAAAGAGAAGTATGCTGATCTTGATAGATATTATAATGAACTAACAATGAATGGAGAAAGTCTTGATTGAAGATATAGATGATTTATTGAGTGTTGGTGTTTTGTTAGAAGATGAAATTGTTGGTGATGATGTTTACAATTTTACCATTCAAGAATTAAAAGATAAATTAGATGAAATTCAAGCTGGATATCCAGATAATGAAATTAGAATAGAACTTGGATATGGTCAATATAGTGACGGTAGTTTATATCCGAGAATAGGTTTTATGAGATTAGAGAATAATGAAGAAAAAGCTGAAAGATTGAGACTTGAAAGGAAGTATAGGGAATATGGATACGAAAAAAGAATTCGAAGTGAATAGAAATCGAATAAAAAAATTTGATGATTTAGAGGGGATTATATATAGTGAGGATCTTCACAACACAACCATAAGAGATCATATGGGATATTTGTGTGGTATATTAAGAATGTATAAAGGAAAATATGATGATATTTTTATTCAAGTAAGCTCATATTATGATTATGATCAAAATGACGAAGATGAACCACATAGTGAAATAACTTTTAGAGGTAGACGTGATGAAACGGATGAAGAATATAATTCAAGAATTAAATGGGAAGAAGATTATCAAAAGAAATTAGATGATCTTAAAAGAAAACAAGAAGAAAAAAAGAAGAAAGATGAAAGTGAAACATTGTCAAAGAAAGTTGAAAAGGATCGAGCTGAATTTGAGAGGATGAAAAAACAGTATGGATGGTAAAAAATATATAAATTGTGAACTCGTTGAGATTCCATTAATTTATGGTAAACCATTAACACTCACAGAAGTTGAAACAATGTTTAATAGAATTAGGATAGAATATCTTGGAAAATTTGAAAATTTAACCGTTGAATTTGATGAATGGGGAGGTAATCGAGAACAGGGATTTAATCCTGTAGCAAGAGCAACTTTTTATGGTGAACGATTAGAAACTGATGAAGAATATCAAAAACGATTAATATATGAAGAAAAACAACGGTTGAGAAAAATAGAACTTGATAAAGAAGAAGCTGAACGAGAAAAAATTAGACAAGATCATCAAAAAGATTTTGATAAACAAACATTTGAGAGATTAAAAGAAAAATATGGCTGGTAAAAAAGACATACAAATAAATTTAGATGATATAATATTATATGATTATGATATTGATGAATTATCTGTTGATAAAATAACTGATAAATTAAATGAAATTAAAAATTTATATAAAAAAGAATATAAAGATATAACTATGAGAATCTATTCATATTATGGTGAAATAGAATTTCATTTTCAAGGTATACGAGAAGAAAATGATGAAGAATATGAACGACGAATTGCGTATGAAAAACATTGGGAAAATATGAAAGAATTAGAGAAATCCCACAAAAAAGATGAAGATCGAAAAAATTTTGAAAAGTTGAGAAAACAATATGGATGGTAAGAAAATTATAAACAAAGAATTTTTAGTAGTTGAATTAAAATATGGTGAACCAATATTTATATCCGATCTTAGAAAGATATTTGATGATGTAGAAGAAAAAAATCCTGACTATTCTAATATATCAGTTGATTTTTATAGTTATGCCAACGATGGTGATTATGATCATGGTGATCCCGAAGCCGGTATTTATTTTAATGGTGATAGATTAGAAACAGATGATGAGTATGAAAAACGACTTATTAATGAAAGAAAAATAAAAGAATTAAAAATAAAACAAGAAGAAGAACGACAAAAACAGGTGAAAGAATTCGAAGAATGGGAACGTCAAGAATTTGAAAGGTTGAAAAATAAATATGGAGTCTAAACAAAGATCTATAAATTATATAGAAGAGATTAGAGGTTATAAATTATCCGGTTTATCTATTCAAGAATTTATAGATATTTTTGAAAAAATTAAAAAAGAAAATGAAAATAAATATACTGAAATATTTATAGATATAGATTCTTGGTATGAAAGAGAACGTGAAATGACACATGAACTTATTTCAGTTAAAGGTGTCAAAGAAGAAACTGATGAAGAATTTGAAAAAAGAATGAGTGAATTAAAAAAATTAAACGATGAACTTGATAAAATAAAAGATTCCCAGAAACGTAGAGGTAAAGAAGTTATCGATAGAATGATTTTTAAGAGGTTAAAAGAACAATATGGATGGTAAAATGATTATCACTGGAACGTGTAATATTCAAAGTGTAGATTTAATTAATGATATAGATGGTTGTACAATTCAAGAAGTTATCAATAAATTAGAAGAAATTAAAAAAGAAAATGAAAAAAAATATGATAAAATAATCATGAGAGTTAATGAGTATTCTGATTGGGATGAGCACAATTGGCCAATAATTGAAATTGAAGGTCAATTAATAGAGAAGATTTGAAAAAATGAAAACATCTGAACAGGTTGAAAATATTATTAGAGATACAATCCAAGAATCAGAAGATAAAATGAGAGAATTGATTACTGAGAAAGTAGCAAGGGCATATTATTGTGGTTATGATACACTATTCACTGAGGCAATGGATAGAGAAATTGAATCTAATAAAATACTTGTTAATTTTACTGATAAAATTAGTGAAATGAAATATGAAGAACGAACAGAATTTTTATTAAATGGAGGGTTAGAGACATTTATAAAGTTACTTAAAGATTTGAATGATAAGGATTTATTATATTGTTATAAAGGACAATGTTGTCAAGCATTTATATGAGATTTTATAATGACAATGATTATTTTGAGTATTGTCTTTTAATTAACGAAATTCGTGATGAAGAAGCGAAGAAAAAAGTAATCAGACTCACCAAACAAGAAATGATAGATCTTAAATTGTGGAATTATTTTGTTAATTTACGACATTTAATTAATGATGATTATTGGTCTTCTGATTTATTCGAATTGACATATAGTGAGTTAATTGAATTAAATTTAATAGATTAATTTTGGAGATTTTTAATGAAAATTTATGAAAATTTAGAAATGACAATCTATCATATTAAAATTGGAAAAACTTGGAGTTATATAAAATTGGAGAATAATAATGACAAAAGAATTTGAATCTTTAATGGATGGATTAGTAAACCATATCAGATTTATTGGTGAACAAGATCTAAAACCTATTAATATTATTTTTGATATTGATAGACAAAAATTAATTTTTGATATGAAACATGACGATTTTATTGATATCTTTGGAGATTCGTTTCATATAAGTGAAATTCAACAGTACGGAAAATCATTTATTTTAGAAAGGACAATATCAGTACTTAATACCCCGATTATATTAAAAGTTGATATATCAGAGATAGAAGTAATGTATAAGAAATTATCAAAAATCTGTACTAACTGAGGTTAATAAAATGCCAATTTATGAATATCGGTGTAAGAATTGCGGTTATATTATAGAAGTTCGACATCCATTGAATGATCCACCCGATACTATCTTTTGTGATATGTGTAAAAAAGATCTATTTTTTGATGAAGAAACAGTCAAACTTATTAGTAAAAACAGTTTTAAATTGAATTGGGAACACTTTCACAATTCAACAAATAAATAATTAATATTATAAACTGGAGATTTTAGATGGGAATTTATAAAAATTTAGATGTTAATGACTCAGATGGTGAAGTTTGGAAAGTCTGTTATGACTTTCCAAACTATTCTGTGAGTAATTTATGATAATAAAAAAATTTTTATTGCCTAATAAAAAAGAAATTATTAGTTATAAAATATTTCAAAAAATAGACGATTGTTACTATAATATTAATGAATATAATAATAAATTTTTTCAATTCCCACCAATAAATGAATGGATTAGTTGTTATTGGAGTTATGATAAAAATAGATGGGATGACATTATTATAAAAGATAATAATATAGAATACCATACTGGTTTTTGTTCATTTTTATCATTAGAAGACTCAAAAATTATATTTGAAAAACTATATAACCTACCAAACTATGTTCTTTGTAAATGCCACATAAAATATCGTATGTATGAAATTTTAAAAAATTATAAATTTGAGAATGATATCATTCAAACAAGAATATTAATATCTCGTGGATTAAAAATAATAAAGGAGATTTAAATAAATATATGGTAATCAATGAAGAACTCTACAAAAATTTAATTGAGAAAGAGAAAACTGAAAAGAAAGAAAAAAAATATATAAAATTATGTCTAAAAAATAAAGTTTGTCCTGTTTGTGGTAGTCCATTAATCCCACTTGAAGTCAGTGGTAATTTTAGATGTGAAGAATGTGATTACATAAAGGTTGATTGATATGATAAATGAAGAATTATATAAACAACTTAAAGAACGCCGTAGACAGGAAGAAAGAGAAAGAAAATTTAGACAACTTTGTCTAAGCTATAATGTCTGTCAAAAATGTGGCGGTAAAATGAGAATTATTAAAAAGAGAAATTTTTTAAATCATGATATCACACATGAATGTGAAAAATGTGGAAATCTATATATAGAAAAATATTATTAAAAATGAACAAAGAACGCGATGACTTTCTATATAAAAAAGAATTGGAAGAATGTGTACAAGATTGTAAAATCAGACGTTTCTTAAGAAACGGATATTGTCCAAGTTGTGATAGTAAAAATTTAAAAAAATCAAAAAAATTTTGGAGTTTCAATATAAAATATATTTGTAAGAATTGTGGTTTCGAGTATATATATTAATATATGAGAGGTGAATTATGAGCGATGTTATGTATTCAAGAAATAAGTTAACCCACGGATTAATAGAGTACTATTTGAATAATCCAGAATCCTGGAATTCAAGTGGTCACACTATTTATGGCTTTCAAAACATTCATCTTGATCAATTTAATTTTGCTGGAAAGAAACTTAGCGGGTTGATATTTGAGAACTGCAATCTCAACAAATGTTTATTCACCCATACCGAATTAGACAAAGTTGAATTCATTGGATGTGACATAAATGATACTAATTTTAGTCAGTCAGATTTGAAATACACTCGTTTCAATTTCTGTAATATGGAATATTCAAGATTTGATTCGTGTAAATTATTACTCTGTAAATTCGGAAATAATAAAATGGGAGGATGTATTTTTAAAAAATCAAAACCAAATACAGTTTCATTTGATAAAGTTGATTTAGATGATTCTGATTGGGATGAGTCTGAAATACTTTTTAACGTTTTTGAAAATTCTACATTAAAAAATGCCATAATGACTAATCTGAGATTTATAAGATCTGGATTACGTCGTGTGAGTTTAATTGGAACTAATTTTTCAGGATCGTCGGGATTTTTAGATCCTATTGAATATATAGATGCTAATTTTTGTGAAGATGCGTCTGGACTTATTGTATATAAGATCTTTGGTGATTATCATAAACCAAATCCAAAGTGGATAATAAAAGAAGATTCGATCATAACAGATATTGTTAATCCAGATAGAACCGATTATCATGGATGTGGCATATATGTAGGATCTGAAAAGTGGTTAGCGAATTATATAAAAACTAATACAGATCCAAAACATGGTCGGGGAGTAAAAGATATATGGGAATGTTATATTCGACGGGAATGGTTTCCTGGAATTGTCGTTCCATATGAGACTGACGGTGAAATCCGAACATCAAGATTACAGCTTTATAAAAAATTATCAGATAAAGAAATTGATGAGATATTAGAAGATCATGAGGAAGATTAAATGTGTCTAACAATACTTGAAAAATCATATAGTCCACACTTGGATTTAACTCAGAAACGATATAAAATATTTCAATTTCATAACGAAAATATAATTAATTATGCATCAATTCAGATTGGAGAATACTATTTTAATATTGGAGAAGAACTAGATTGTACGGTTGATGTAAAAGGTAATAAATTTAATAAAGTCATGATTAGATCATCTGATGATAAAGAGTATCAATCTGGTTTTCATTCATATTTAACTCTCAGTAGTTTATATCAAATACATCGAAATTTTCTCATAAATGAAATTCTTCACAATCATGGACTTTTCGTAGTTTATGAAGTAGAGGCTGGACAGATTCTTGCTCGTGGATGTGAGAGATTAGAATGTTCAGCATTACTTCCGAATTATGGAACTTTACATACAGTTACGGTTTCCCAGAAAATTAAATTAATACGTAAAATATTACCTGAAGAATTGAAAAAATTTATGTAGGAGGAAATATGAAAATCAGTCATGTTCCTGGTTATGTTAAAAATGAGAAAAATAATCCACCAGAAGATAATACTCCAATAGATCCTGTAATTAATAATAATATCACGACTACAACTCAAGCAACTAACAATAATACAGTAAATAACGCATATACTGTGAATGTTCAATATAGTGATGTTTATAAAGCAAAATATCATCATCATCATCCAAGATCTCATCACGAATCAAAAATTGATTATAACAAACTTTTTAGATCAACATTGTCAGATATTGTAAATTTGAAATTTAATTGTTATCGACAAGACTTTCTAATAAACTTTTTGAATTCGATGTTTTAGTTATGTGTCTCCATATTATTCGAAATATTTATAATGAACCAGTTACTAAGAAAGCCACATTTGGTTATAAAATAATTCAGGAAGATATGTATGGATTCTATAGTATGTATTCTGGATCTGCCGTTGGACTCTTTCGCAGAGGTGATTATTTTTATTGTTATACCCTCAATAAATGGATGAATTCAGAACTCGATGATGATGGAACTAATTTTCCTCAATGTCAAATAACCATATGGAATGAACATGAAGTGAAAACCAATGATACTTATTTTAGTGGTTTTCACTCATATAAACATCTATACTCATTAGTAGACAATTATCCAGTTGAATTAATAAATACTGATTTTGATGATGAAACTAAGTATTGGGCATTTAAAGTCCAGATTGATGAGATAATAGTCGAGGGATATGAAATTGGAAAAGACGGATATAAAAATCTTGTTCTTGTTTCTAAAAAAATTAAACTTGTAAGACGAATTCCGCAGAAGGATCTCGAAGAACTTTATTATATGAGGAGAAAACGATTCAATGAAAATTATTAAGGGTAGTACATATGTTATCATGTTTAATAGTGAAACGGGATTTGAAATTTTACAAGGTGTTAATGGAAATCCTGATCCATTCAGTTTGGATTTTCCAAGTCTCCTCGATATCGGTATTATGGGACATTGTTTAAATCGATGTCCTGTTTGTTATCAGGGAGATGATGAACAACCTCATATGGAATTAGAGACATTTAAGAAAATTATCGATCAGGCTAAAAATCACGTCACTCAAATCGCTCTTGGTGGACGTGGTGATCCCAATCTTCATCCAAATTTTGGAGAAATTATTTCATATGCCAGAACAAATGGTGTTGTTCCAAATTATACAACATCGGGTAATAGTCTGACTGATGGACAAATTGAACTCTCCAAAATATGTGGAGCATGTGCTGTATCGGATTATGATCGCCCATTCACCTATAGCGCGATTAACAGATTTATTGACTCTGGTATCAAGACCAATATTCATTTCATTCTTTCAACTGAGAGATTTGAAAGAGCGTGTCGGTTATTAGATGGTGAAGATATTTGGAATGGTCAGTTTGATATTTCCAAATTGAATGCTGTTGTATTTTTGTTATTCAAACCGCAAGGAAGATCAAAGAATCGTTATGATCTTATTCCAAGTGATGATCAAATAAAAATATTTATCGATAAATTGAGAGCTGGTAAAACTCAATTCAAGATGGGTGTTGATTCTTGTTTGGTAAATCGGATTAAAAGGATAACTGAACTGACAGGTATAGAAGATGTCTGTTTAGATACCTGTGAGGCCAGTAGAGCGAGTATGTATATTACTCCTGATGGTAAGGTTGTTCCTTGTTCATTCGCCTGCTATTCGTCTCACGGAGTCCAAATAACAGATGATAATCCAATTCAAAAGATTTGGAATGAATCTGAATCATTTATTGGATGTCGTGAGTTTTTGAGAAATCATAATACAAGTTGTCCGTTTCAATTGGAAGATATATCTGAAACGATAGAGGAGAATTGTGGATAACACGTATCATTTTAAACAACCCATAACTATAAATAGCGTTTGTATGTGGGGTATTTATGTAGATGTTCGATCATTACCATATGAAGTTCTTGTTAAGATGTATGAGAGACACAACCGAATAAATTCTACAAATATCTGTAACGGATATCGTGAATATATAGATAATAAATTTTATCAAAGTGAATTTGAAAGTTTTTCAAATTTAAATTTACGTTGTATACAAAGAGGTTTTACCTATTGTTTGGGATTAGGTCCAGACTATTTGAAAAATGATATGACACTTGGAGAATTAAAAAATAGAATCCAAAATGAGTTAAAAGAACTCGGATTTACTCAAGAACCATATCTTATCAATGAAGTTTGGATTAGTTAGTATAAAAGACCTCACTCAAATTGGGTGAGGTCTTAATTTTTTTTGGAGAGTAAATAAAATGAAATTAATACCCAAAAATCTCAATGGCGCAATAATCGAAGAAATAAATATTTATGATGATGATGATGTTCAAGAAGGAGATTATATCGGACAGTATTGTTCATATCGATTAGTAATTAAGACAAATAAGGGTAATTTCGTATTTGAAGGTTGCCACGATAGTGGTCCAGATATTAAAATAAATGAGGAGTATTATTTCGAGATATGAAAATAAAATTAGGTTTTGTTACAAACAGTAGTAGCACTTCATTTTGTGTGTGGGGAATGGAGTTTCATGCTAAAGATTGTGATGATAATGGAATTACACCAGATTATTTACCAGAAGAAGTACTAAGAAGATCTTATCAATATTACTTGGATAATAATAAAGATGGTGGTTTTTTATCGTGAGACATATAATTATTATAGTACAGGTCATCCAATAGAATCAAAAAAAGTAACTTATGATTTTTTTCGTAGAAAAGTAAGAGAATTTGATTATAATTTCACAGAATATATAATTCGTTATTTATGCGATCATGGACTTGATGTTATTTTTTCTCATGAATGTGAGTTAGTACTTATTGGAAAATCCCCATTCAGTATGAAGGAAGATGAAACTTTAAAAGATTATAAAGAATCAATTAAGACAGCGTTTATTGAAGCTGGTTTTGATAAAGATTCTATACGTTTGGATTCAATATGTGAGGAAATAAATACATGAAAGTAAAATTGGGTTTCGTAACAAATAGTAGTAGTTGCGCTTATTGTCTTTGGGGTGTTGTTATAACAAGAGATAATATTACTGAAGAAATGAAACAGAAGGCGTGGGAAGAATATGATAGAGGTTACAATTCAACACGATCAAAACCAATCACTCGTGAATATTTCATGGAAGATTATGATTGTTTTAATTATATAATGGAAAAATTGGAAGATGTTCTCGAAATTATATACACAGACGATGGTGAAAAGATAGTTGGTATGAGTCCAGATAAGATGAAAGATAATGAAACTTTAAAAGATTTTAAGATACGAATTGTTGATGAAATTAATAAAACAGGACTTATACCAAAAAAGGATTGTGTATTTTGGGCAGATCAAATCGAATTTTGTAATGGAATAATTCAATGTTGACAATTTGGGGAATTGAAACATCCAAAAGAGATCTTCCAAGTAAAACTTTAGAAATATTATTTAATAGTGAATATCAAATATTTAAAACTATTGATGACTATAAAAAATATTCAGTATTATTTTATGATGAACTTGAAGAATTATGTAAATCATTTGGGTTGATATATCATAAAGATGAAATTGATAATATATTTATAGGTTTACATCCATGTGATATGGAAGAAGATCAAACTCTTCGTGAATTTAAAGAAAAAATAAAAAATAAATTAAAACAAATTGGATTTGATAATACAGAGATTGATTATTATGTTGATCTCGATCCTGGATATTAAATGAAACCAAAACGGTAATAAAAAATTAAAAAATGAAATTAGAAAAGCTGGATTTGAACCAACATGGGAATTATTTGAAAAAACATTTGGTTGGTTTCAATTTAAAAAGAAATCTACTTTAGAAGAACAGGATCAGATTAAAAAGTTGTGGGATAGTGTAGAATGAAAATAAAAACATCGTTTGTTACGAATAGTAGTTCAGTCTCTTTTTGTGTATGGGGAACATATCTTGATTTCTGCGATATCACTAAAGATATCGCAGAAAAATTATATAAATATGTGGGTGGAATTGGTAATATAGAATTATATTTTAAAAATAAAAATAGTCAATATGATGATATTAGAGAATTTTGTCGTAATAATAATTTTGATTTTATAGAAAAAGGTGATATGTTTAGCACATCGTATATTATATTTGGAAGAAGTCCTGAGAAAATGAGAGGTGATCAAACTCTGGATGAATTCAAAAATGAAATTAAAGAAAAATTAAAAATCATCGGTATTAACAAAGAACCAGAATTTATATTAACTTCTTGGGAGGATAGATGAATAAATATATTATACTTTGTCCAAATGACCACATATATAGGATTACTGCTAAATCTGAACAACAGATTAGAAATATATTAGACCCTGTACTTCAACAGATAATAGACGAAGGTTATTGGGAAAAAGGCGACAGTACAAATTTTATTCATGAATGGGAATTTCAAATTAATGGAATAGAATTTTTCGCATCTAATTTTATATACTGTGATTGGTATCAAAGCAAAGTATGGTTTGAATATAAGATAATAACTATTAATGAATGGTATATTAGAGATGAAATAAAATTATTTGAAGAAGATGATGAAAACAGTGCTGTAATTCAGCATAGAGATAGATGGTCAGAAGATTGAGTGAAAAATTATATATAGAAGTATTTAAATCAACGAGTGATGATTGGCGATCAAGTTATTTTGGATTAGTTATGATACAACTTATAGAATTATTGACGGGAGAGTTTGCATATCAACCAAAATTCAGAATATTTATTTCTGGTGGCGGTTGTAACGGTATTAAAATGTTGCATGATTTTGATACAGAATCCGACGCGAAAGATTGTTTTATGAATATAATTCAATTAAAATTTATAAATTTTAAAGATCTCGAAAAAATGAATTTTTTGAAGGTGTGTATAAAATGACAGAAGAAGAAAAGAAAAAAATAATGGATGATTTGAGAGAAAAATATGAGAAAATGCCACTCGTTGACTTAACAGATCCCGAAAATTTTAGAAAGATGGTACTTGCATATACTGCTAACATAGAAAAACATAAGAAACGAATTGGTATAAGACATATTAATTTAAAAAGGAATCCTCGATATAAATCTGTATAGGAGATAGATATGGATGTTATAATAAATAACGATTTTATTAGAAAAAGTTGTCCATTCTGTAAGAGTGTTCTTGGTGTATATAAAGATGATATCCATGTTGTAGAATTCAGTGGTGACTACATCATATGTAAAGTTTGTGGCGGGATTATTAATATTTCCCAATCAACAATTCCAAATCATTGGAAATCAGATTTATATAAGGAGTTTGATTAAAAGTATGAAAGATGAAAATGGTTGTTATAAACGATCAGTTCCACAACATATTACTGTTCTTAAAAGAACCCATGATGAATGGTGTCCAAACTTTAAAGTCAAAATATTTACTGAATATTGTAATAATGAAGTTGTTAGAGAAATTATTCATGATTATGTAGAAGTCAGTTTTAATAGAAGTCACGACATGGATGGAAGTTCAATATTTATTGTTGTTGTTTCAGGAAACGACGATACAATGGTACAAAAAGATTTTATATCAGAGTTAGATGCATGGGATTGTTTTTTAGATGTTATTAAACTTGAATTTGTTGATTTTGATCTGTTGAGAGAAAGGAAATTCGAGTCATATGGGGAAATTATATGAAAATTAAATTTGATTATGTTACAAACAGTAGTAGTACATCATTCACGGGATATGGTATCAAATTAAAAAATATTCCTGAGAGATTATGGCATCTTCTATACAACTATGCCAAGGCGCATAATGAAGAAAATAATTATGATATGGAAGATATGAATTTTGAAGAATTTGTTTTGAACGGTCGTATTGGTGGAGTATTTCAAGATTTTATTGAAGATTTTAATTTAAATATTAAATACTGTCAAGAAGAAAGTGTATTTTTTATTGGTATAAAAGAACGAGGACATTATGATGTCAAAATAAAAAAATATATTTATGATGAATCAACCAGAAATCCAGAAAAAGTAAAAGAAATTTTTAAAGTACTATTTTCAGAAACCGCAATTGTTGATTTTAATGAAATGATCGAAAAAATTGAATTTATTGATAAGGAATGGTATCAATGAAAATAAAATTTGATTTCGTAACTAATAGTAGTAGTACATCATTCACTGGTTATGGTATCAAGATTAAATATGTTCCCGAAAGTCTATGGCATCCAATATATGATTATTTTAAAAAATCAGATAGATATCATAATATGAGAAAGATTGAATGTTTTGAAGAATTCGTACTTAGTACTATAAATGAGATTTTTTATGATTTTATTGAAGATCACAAATTAATTGCTCGTTATTGTTGTGAAACTGAAGAAATTTTTATCGGTTTGTATGCCAGAGGACAATATAATTGTAGAACCGGAGAATATATATATGAAGATTGTTCCAGTGATATAAATATAATCAAAGAGATCTTTGAATTAATGTTTAAAGAAACCAATGCTGTTGATTTTAAAGAATTTTGTAATAAAATCGAATATATTGATAAGGAGTGGTACGAATGAAAATTAAATTGGGTTTTGTAACGAATAGTAGTAGCACTTCATTTTGTGTTTGGGGGCACCTATGTGTTTATTCGTGACGGATTAAACGAGAGTATTATCAAAAACTTATTTAAATTTTCCAGGTATACTGGGACATTTGAAGAGTATAAATTAGATCTTCAAGCTCAGCTTAATGATCTTAAAGGTGAATGTAGAAAATTGGAGTTAAAATATCTTCAGAATGAACATGAAGTAGTTATTGGTTTATCATCATACGATAAAGAAACTGGTGAAACAGAAGATGATTTAATAAAAAGAATTGAAAATTTATTAATGTTATTGGGAATTTATGGTGATGTTGAATATATTGAGGAAAGTTATTATTCTGATGTCACCCCAAAGAAGAATGTAAATTACTAAAAGGAAAATAATGAAAGTAAAAATTGATTATGTGACAAACAGCAGTAGTGTAAGTTTTTGTATGTATGGGTTATCTATGTCTAAAATTCCAGAGTCGGTTATTCAAAAAACTTATGATGCTATGAAAGATAAACTTGCTCCAGATTGTACTTATGAAAAATTTAAGAGAGGTGTGGATCTTTACATGGTAGCCGATATAGCTTGTAAAACAATGAGTGTTGATCTTGAGGTACATTCTAATCCTTGGGATGATACCAATTATATTGGCATAGAATACAGTGATATGAATGATGATGAAACTAAGAAACAATTTGAAAAAAGACTTGATAAAGTTTTTGAACAACTTGGTTTTGATTCATCAGAATGTGGAATTGTAGAAGATAGTTGGAGGGATGATTGATATGAAAATTATAATTGATACCCCTGGTGGTGTTTATCCTATTATAGCCAATTCAGTTGAAGAAGTAAAAACTGAATTGGAATCATTAATAAATCAATTTTGTGAATTAAAAGAACCACCATATTATTTTGAATTTCGTGGTAGTATATATTATAGGTTTTATGATTTCGCCTATTATGGTGAAGATGGGAATCAAAAACCTTGTTTTTCTCCAGAAATTACAATTTATGAATTAAATGATTGGTTTGATGATTTTAAAAAGAAAACGGACGATTTTAAATTTGAAGACGAAGAATGATTTTATTATAAATTTATTTTTCATTATATGATAATAAAAGAGAGATAGAGAATCACGACTTGAAAAGAAGTGATCTCAAACTTCCTTCTCTCTTTAAATTTAAACTTGAGAATAATAATTGGAGATTATAATGATTAAAATTTTTAAAAATTTAGATATAGATGATTTAGAAAATGAAATATGGAAAATTATTCAAGATTTTAATGACTATCGTGTTAGCAACTTGGGTAGAGTTAAATCATTAAAATATAAAAAAGAAAGAATACTAAAACAAGGAATAGATAGTAAGGGTTATTTTCAAGTTATTTTATGCAAGAATAAAAAACAAAAAACTAAAAGAGTTCACATTTTAGTATATGAAACTTTTTATAATGATAAATTAAAATTAAATGAATGTATTCATCACAAAGATGATATTAAATTAAATAATTATTATGAAAATTTAGAAAAGAAAACAAAATATAATCATAATGTTGATCACAATAAAGGTAAAAATAATCCATTCTTCGGAAAACATCATTTAGAAAAAACTAAAGAAATAATCAGTAAAAAAAGGAAAGTTTTTATTGAAAAAAATAAAAGGAGTTAAAGAAATTAAAAAAGAAACTAAACAAAAATTGAAAGAGATGGTTAAATCATTAGAAGAATGTACTTGTCGTTGTCATATATCAGGGAGTACGGTAAAACACCGTATTCCCTGTTGTCGTGTATGTCCTGGTTGTGGTAAAAATATTATAAAAGGACTTTATAGTAAACACCTAAAAGAATGTTCTTGGATGAAATATAAAAAAAGTGTGGATAAAAGACTCAAATGAATAAATTTATTATAGAATGCTCGAATAGTATTGACGGATATATAACCTATAATATTTATAAAATTGAATCAGAATCAAAAGAAAAAATAAAAGAGATGTTGAATCCAATTCTGGAAGAATTTGTCAATAAAATTATTGAAATGCCACCATCTTGGACATGGGGTATAAGAGAATGGTCTAAAGAAATGGTTCCAACAGAATTTACTATTTCAGATAATAGGTTTCGAACATGGGACTTTCTTCACTTTGATTATAATACTTATAAAAAACATGTTCATTATGAAATTTTGACATTGGATGAGTGGTTTGAAAAACGTAAAATAATTTTGGAGGATAAATGAAAGCACGAATGAGTGATAAAATGAAAAAGTTGCTCGATGATTATAGAAAAAGATACCGACCAAGATGGATTGATCTATCCGAAAGTTTATTAGATAAAAAAGTAAAAGAAAATGAATTTGTGAAAAAACTTAAAGATGAATATGAATTAGCACAACATGAGTACGTCGAATGTTTGGAGAGGGAAATGAAAGTTAAATCTGATTATGTTACAAACAGTTCTTCTGTTTCTTTTGCAGGATGGGGAATTGAATTATTTGAATTTTCTAATGATGATGATATACCTAAAAAGTTTTTAGATGAGGTATATAATTATTATTTAGAACATTGTGAAAAACATAAAATTTCAAAATTATCTATAGATGATTTTTGTACACAAGCTCTCGGAGCTTATAATAGAGAAACATTTGAGAATTTAGTTGACAACGGAGAAGAAGTTGAAATTAATAGATGGTACTTCGAATTTTTTAAAATCATTGCAGAAAAATATAATTTATTTTGTGAAATTAATTCTTTTGGTAGCGAATTTATTATTGGTAAATCATCCTTAGAAATTCCAGATGATATGACGGCAAGATTTTATAAGGAATTTATCAAGGCTAAATTAGAAAAATTGGGATTTGATAAAGAAAGGATGAGTGAAATATTCACTATAATTGAAAGATGAAAATAAAATCAGATTTTGTTACTAACAGTAGTAGCACATCATATTGTATGTGGTGTATTTATCAGACGGTTGATAAATTTCCTGAAAAATTAAAGAAACTTATATATAATGAATATGTGACATACTATGATAAGAATATATCATATGAAAATTTTCTTGAAGGTCTCAGTGAACACCCATCACAATTTAGAAATGCAATTATACATATACTTCATGAGTCTGGACTTGGGTATGCCATAGAATTTGATGAATGTTATATCGGTGAACATTTAGAAAACATGAATGATGACCAAACATTGAGAGAATTTAAAAATTCAATTATAGAAAAATTAAAACAACTTGATATTGATAGAGGATTAAGGTTTATGATTTTTGAAATGGAGGATTATACTTCAGAAGATGAGGACGATGAATGAAAATAAAACTTGGTTTTGTAACGAATAGTAGTAGTGTAAGCTTTGTAGGATGGGGAATTGAATTTCGTGGTGAATTTGATGATTTGCCTGAATATGTTCAAAAATTATTATTTGATAAAATAATGAAAGATGAGTCTACTGCAACTGATGGTGACGCTTCCTCATGTCAATTATCATTTGAAGAATTTAAAGAAGTATCTCAAGAATATTACTGGGAAGATTATCTCAATGAAATTTTTGAAGGAACTAAAATAGGTATTAGACAACATTCTGATTGTAATGACCTTATTTATATAGCGTTGCATCCAAATGACGCACCAAAAGATAAAACAATAAATGAGATAATTGAACAAGTTCAAACTACTTTGAATAATTTAGGTTTTAAACAATTAGTTCACTTCTTTTCCGCATGTTGGTACAATGGATGAAATTTAATATCGAACTTGAAATTACTTGTTGTGGAGATTGTCCATTTTGTGAATGTAATGAAGATTTAGATCCTAATCGTGCCGATGGTGGATATTATTGTATATTTCCAGAGAGTGATGTTGGTTTCATTCATCATTGTCAATCAAGAAATACAGTTATCTGGAAATGGCCGAATAATTGTCCATTAAGAAAATATGAGTCCGTATAATTATATTAAAATTTTGGACACTTTTCCAGATTTAACTCAATTAGATGATAATCATATATGTGTAAGATGTCCAGTATGTGGAAAAATAGATGTAAAATCACTTAATGATATGAAACTTCATCAAGATTCTAAATTTGGTAAAGAAATCAAATATATTATTTATATATGTCTGGATTGTTATGAAAATGATAATAATTTAAATTTATTTACTGAAGGAATTATTGATGCTGAATATTATACATGTTCGTATACATGTCCTGTATTATGTTATGACAAATACATGAATGTTATTTCTGAAGGAGAGTGTATTTATGTTTCAATGTATTCATCATAAAGATGAAAATAAAGAAAATAATAATATTAATAATTTTAAATTAATGAATAAGTCAAATCATGTTAGTTTACATCACAATAGAAAAAAAAGCATCGAAGAAAATCTTCCTGTTAATAATAAGAAACCGAGTGAAAATGAAGTATTTTTGAAATGTCCAATATGTGGAAAAATATTTGATAAAGGTTTATTTAATAAAGATGGATGGAATATTGATATCACAGATTTTGATAATGACATTATCAACAAAAAGAAAATTAAATTTATAGTTTTTATATGTTATGATTGTTATAATGACTTGGAATATTTCGAAGAAGATTATGATGGTGATGGAAATTTCGAAGTTAGTGTTTTGTGTTATGATGAACACATGAATCTTGTTCATCAAGACATAACATCTTATTAAGGAATGTTAGAAACAATACCAATTCCACAAGAAAATGAGATCTTAGTGAAGTGTCCGAAATGCCACAAAACAAAAATTGAAACTAAGTGTTCAGATGACCCATCAGGAAGTATTCTTTTAATACTCATGTGTGCGAGATGCCATCAAAATAGAAATAAAATAAAAGATCTATATCAATTTTATGATAAATATGGATATTTATTAAAATATGAGGAAGAATAATGAAAGCCAAAACAAGTTTTGTTACAAATAGTAGTTCAACATGTTTTATGATCATGATGAAAAACACATTAACTTTTGATGATTTTGTTGATGAACTATGGAGATATCTTGCCGACAGTTTTAAAAAATCATTCAAAGAGGGTTTAAATAATAAAGTCAAAACAATGGAACCTAATACTGTATATAGATTAGAGATATCAAGTGAAGATTGTGATTGTCCTTTAATGCAGACATTATATTATATGGACAACGATTTACAAAAAGTTAATACTCCAAATTTTTCAATCGGATATTATAATGATTATGAAGATGATGAATATGATGATGATCCAGACATTGAAGTTAAACGATCAAGAAAAGTTGTTCGATTAAACTAATGTTGGATACAATCAAATTTCCAACTGAAAAACATATTATGCTCTTATGTCCAAGATGTCGTAAAATAGTTGAAAATCGTCGTTTATCTTGTGATCCACCAAGTAGTATTTACGCATTATTTACATGTAATGATTGTCGAAGTGGTGATGATGAAGATACAATATATTATGATAAATATGGATGTGTGGTGAATGAGTCAACTTCTACCAACAGTTAAATATTCGGAGAATGAACGAGAAATTACTTTTGAATGTCCTATTTGTCGAGAATCTAATATAGTAACAAGAGTAAAATCAGATCCTAAAGGTGCTTTATACGTACTTTCAGTGTGTGGAGATTGTCAAGGCGATAAAGGAAGTTTTGGTTTAATATTCTATGATAAATATGGTCATGTTTTAAAAATAGAAGAATCGCCTGAAGATGAGGATGATTGATATATGGAGGGAATTAAATGAAACTTAAAAATGATTTTGTTACCAATAGTAGTTCTACAAGTTTTATTATTGTTAATAAAACAAATAAGATATTAACAGCAAGAGAGTTTGTCGAGAATTTATGGCATAATGGATTATTTAGTATTATGGATTATTATGAATATCATAAAGAATACACGAAAGAAGATCTTATCAAATCCCTCGAAGAAGATTATCACTTCGAATTAAAACCTGGAAGTAATTATGAAGTTTTTGGTGATGAACATAATACTGTAGCAGGACGTATATTCGATTATTGTATGAGAGATGAATTAGTAACTAATTTAGTCTCAATTAAAGTTGATGAATCCCTTAGATAAATATGAATTTATTCCAAAAATAAAGAATCCAAAAGAAGATTCACGATATAATGAATGGCTTATAAACAATGAAGAATATCGTGATTTACCAAAGACTAAAGGTAAGACCACGGTTAATCTTGATGATTGGAAAAGAAACAATGATATTTAAATGTCCACATTGTGGTGAAGACATTGAAATTAAAACAGAGAAATTAAAATATAAAATTGAAGTAGCTTGTAAAGAAGACAATTATGATCGTGACGAAGGCGAATGGATATATAATGGTTGGTATTTAAAATGGATTCAAAATAAATTATATGCCAATTCAATAAAAGAAGTTTGAGATATTTTAGTACAAAATAAAATTAAGTATGCATGTATTTCTAAATTAATCGATAAACATTATATAACAGTAGAATTTCATATTTTTTCAGATAATACTTATACTATGGTATTTGATAAGGAACTAAAAAGAAGATTAATTGATGAAAAAAGGCCAGAGTATCATTTTGAAATATTTAAAGATGTAGAACTTAAATATTCAAATCAAAAATATTACAGAATTGAGGAGGAACAGGAATAATCCTGTTCCTCCTTCTTTTAATTATTTTATTTTTTTTTTCTGAACCAGAAAATTATTTAGAACATCTTCAACTATTTCCTCTGAATTTTTGTAAAAGTGATCGTAATTCGATATTATATCGAATCGCCTCACTTTTAATTGACATATTCTCTGGACTCTTATCGTTTACCTTGATCGCTCTCGCTTTCTTCATAAATTTGTTGAATGTTTTTTCAACCTTTTCTAAAAATTCATCATATTCGCTCACTTAATTATCTCCTTATTTGATATAAAAATTCAGTTCAATTTTTTCCGTAGTACCTGTAGGTTCTAATATAATATCAACATGAAAAGTTTTATTTTTTATTTCTAACAGTGTAGCACCAACATTGATTGTGTAATTAATTAACCCACGTCTCTTTTTAATTTGTTCTAAGAAGTCGGTAACATCGTTCCTTACAGTGTTCCAAACTAATTGAGAATTGTCATCAAATATAAAATTATTTGCATATTGTTGAACACCACGTTTAATATAAAGAAGTAATCTAACTATATTTAGATCTTGTAAAGCTGATGCTTTACTTTGTGATGTTAATTGACCCCATAAAACATAATCAGTATTTTGTTTAATTATCGGATTTATTTGATAACCATATAACATATCACGTTGTGATTGATTTGGACTGAATCTAAGTTCTTTAATATCTCTACAACTACCTCTATTATTACCCGAAGCAGCAAACCAAAGTTCTCCTATCTTATCATTTCTTGGTAATATATAACCTAAGTGATAACATGGTGAAAACCAAATTTGTCGTTCTGTAAAAATATCAAATATTCTATTATATGATTCAAATATAGAGGCATAATAAGTATTATATTGATAATTATTTTTACGTGATAAAATAGAACTATTAACTGAAATATTGTCACCATTATCAATGATAGCTACACAGTCACCTCTGGCTTGTGCTAAACCTACAATTTGATCTTTAACATCTTTTGGATAACCAGCATCATATACCAAACTAAAATAAGTACCATCAATATCAAGAACATTACTGTCAATCAATCCAGCATAACCTTGTGATAATATTTGAGTAGCAATATCTTCATCAAAAGTCCCTTTTAGAACTAATGATCCATCAGAACCTTTTCTAAGAGTCTTAACTGAAAATAAATCTGGAATTGAAACATCAGATTTTTTAATTTGATAAGTTATATTTTCATCATTATAATCAAAAGTTGAAGTATCACCATTCCAACCTCTATCTGAAGTATCTAAATTATTATTTTTCCATATATTAACTACTGTTCCGTATTCTGATGTAGATCCTAACCATCCCCATATTGTTCTGTTGAAAGAATCTTTAACAATTGCAATATATTGAGCAGTACCAGTTTCTGGATCTGTTGACCAAGGAGTAAAATCTTGATTATTATCAATTAATTGAAATACATCAGTAATGACTGGTGTAATCGTATGAATAACATGTGGTGTAACAACATGAATAATTTCCGGTGTTTCTATATGATGAACTATTGTGTTAGTATGATATGTAGCATACCATTTTTCAGTAGTATTTACTTGAGCAGTAGTTCCACCACCAAAACTTAGAGCGTCGGATGTTGTCCCACAACCTGCTAAATATTGTCTAGCGACATTTAAAGCTGATGTAGTAGCCCATGAAGAACCATTCCATATTTCAGTTGTAGATACAACATTACCACTATTAGAATCACCACCAAAACTTAAAGCGTCTGTAGTAGTTCCACAACCTGATAATTTAGATTTGGCTTGATTTAAAGCACTTGTAGTTGCCCACGCGCCATATAAAACTGGAAGCCAAATTTCTGTTGTATTATAAGACGAACTTGCATATGTTTCACCACCAAAACTTAAAGCAGCAGCAGTTGTTCCACAACCAGCTTGATATTGTCGTGCTACAGTTTGATCCATTGTAGTCGCCCATGATGAACCATTCCATATTTCCGTACTTAATCTTGGAACACCAGTACCTGTTGAACCTCCATAGGCAAGAGATGCATTTGTAGTTCCACAACCAGCCAAACCATAACGGGATAAATTTAAAGCACTTGTTGTTGCCCATGCTCCAATAGAAAACTGTGTATATTTTTCCGTAGTATTTACACTACTGCCAGTATAACCACCAGAACTAAGAGCATTTGATCCCGTTCCACTACCAGCACCATCATTTCGTGCAATATTTAATACTGATGTTGTTGCCCATATCGATCCATTCCAATAATCAACGATAGTTGTTGGTGTTGAATATACCGGACCACCACCAAAACATAATGCTGATGATGTATTACCAGAACCCGAATTTGAAAATCTTGCAAATGTGGTAGCAGTTGTTGTAGTCCATGATGATCCATTCCATAATTCAGTAGTCGTAACTTCACCAGTATATCCTCCAGCCGTTGTTCCACCAAAAGAAAGAGCATCTGTTGTATTACCACAACCAGCTAACATAGATCTTGGTTGATTTAGTCCAGCAGTTGTAGTCCAAACTGATCCATTCCAGATTACTGAAGAAGTGATCCATCCGATTACTGTACCATATCCATCCACAGTAGTACCACCACCGAAACCAAGAGTATCAGATGTTGTTCCACATCCAGCAAGACCAATACGATTTTGATCTAGATTGCTGGTAGTTGCCCAAGAAGAACCATTCCATATTTCTGTTTTATTTGTAGTTTGACCACCGAAACTAAGAGCATTAGAAGTTGTACCACAACCTGCATGTTTTCGTATTGTAGCAACCATATTGGTTGTAGTTGCCCATGATGAACCATTCCATATTTCGGTTTTATTAGATACATCAGTAGTATATCCACCAAATACTAAACTACTATTAACATCACCACATTCTTCAGGTTCTTGTTTAGCTACAACCATATTAGATGTTGTTGCCCATATATTATTTTGGGTTGCAATACTAAATTTTTCTGTTGCAGTGGTAGGTGCTGTATATCCACCTGCTGTATTTCCACCAAAAGCGAGAGCATCAGATGTTGTTCCGCTCATAGCAAGTAATGCTCTTCCAACATTTAATAATGATGCAGTATACCAACCAGATCCATACCATATTTGACCGGGTTTTGAAAAAGTAATAGGAATACCACTACCATCCGTTGTCGTTCCACCACCAAAAGATATTGTGGCACTCGTAGTTCCAACACCAGCAGGAGCGAGCAATATATTATTAATATCATTTGTAGTGCTCCATGTACTACCATTCCATTTTTCTGTTGACGGTGTTGTATTACCTGAAAAAATAAGCGCATCAGAAGTTATTCCAGAACCGGCTGCAAAATATCTACCATAGTTTAAATTAGTTGTAGTTGCCCAAGAAGAACCATTCCATATTTCTGTTTTATTTGTTCCAGTTGAACCGCTCATAGACAAAGCATCATAAACAGTACCAATACCGACAAGTTTCTTTCTTCCAACGGTCATACTATTTGTAGTAGCCCATATATTAGATACAACTTGAGAATATTTTTCAGTAGTATTTACAACAGCAGTAGTTCCACCACCAAAACATAGGGCGTCTGATGTAGTACCACATGCCGCCAAATCAAATCGAGATTGATTTAATCCATATGTTGTTGTCCAAGAACTTCCATTCCATTTTTCAGTAGTATTAACAACCGTAGTAGTCCCACCACCAATAGACAATGTATCAGTTACAGTTCCACATCCAGCCAAACCTCTTATAGCAGTATTTAAAGCCGAGGTAGTAACCCAAGAAGAACCACTCCACTTTTCAGTTGAATTAACAACAGCAGTAGTTCCACCACCAAACGCTAAAGCACCTGATGTATCTCCACTTGAGGCTAAGTATTCTCTGGCTTGATTCAATGATGAAGTTAATGTCCAATAATCAAAATAGGTTTGTGTCCATATTTCAGTTGTATTGATTACTGCTCCAGTATATCCACCAAAAGATAATGCGTTAAGAGAATCACCAGAACCAGCCAAACCATATCTAGTTTGATTTAAAATATTTGTAGTAGCCCATAACGAACCATTCCATAATTCAGTTACGTTAATACCAGTTGCAGAACCAGTATATCCACCAAAACATAAAGCGTCAGAAGTTGTTCCACATCCAGCCAAAGAACGTTTTGTAGAAGTTAACGCTGTTGTAGTTACCCACGACCCGACTGAGAATTCTGCGTATTTTTCTGTAGTTGATACTGTTGAACCCATAAATCCACCAAAACTTAATGCTGCATTAGTGGCACCACACCCTGATAAATTATATCTTGGAATATTTAAAGGATTTCCGGTTGTCCAAAGCAATCCATTCCATATTTCGGTTACATTTATTGATGCACCACTATATCCACCAAAACTTAAGGCATTAGAAGTAGTTCCACATCCAGCCAAACCTCTTCTAGCGGTATTTAACGCAGATGTTGTTACCCACGATCCAATGTCCAATTGTAAATATTTTTCTGTAATATCATATGGTGATGAACCAGAAGAACCACCAAAACTTAATGCTGCATTAGTAGCACCACATCCAGCCAAGTAATCTTTAGCTACATTTAAACCATTTACAGTTGCCCATAATGAACCGTTCCATTTTTCAGTTGTTGTTCGTCTTTGACTAAAACTAGTACTACCACCAAAATTTAAAGCATCTAAAGTGGTTCCGCAACCCGCTAAGTAATATCTCTGTTGTGTTGATGAAGTAGTAGTTGCCCACGAAGAACCATTCCATATTTCTGTTGTTGCAACTGTTACGGATGCTGTCCAACCGCAAAAACTTAAAGCGTCAGTTGTTGTACCACATCCAGCCAATCCATATTTAGCAACACTTATTGCCGTTGTAGTTACCCATGAAGAACCATTCCATATTTCAACATTATTAACTGGTGCTGTTCCTGTTTCTCCACCAATGCTTAATGCACCTGATGTAACCCCACATCCAGTCAATGAAAATCTCGCAGTATTTAAATTTGATGTTGTTGCCCACGAAGAACCATTCCAAATTTCAGTTGTTGCTCGTGTTGTTGAACTAACACCACCAAAATTTAATGCATCTGTTGTATTACCACAACCAGATAAATGATTTCTTCCTAGTGTCATATTTGTAGTAGTTGCCCAAGAAGATACTGACCATATTTCTGTAGTGTTTATGACAGCACCAGTATATCCACCAAAAACCAATGCATTGTTTGAATCACCACAACCTGATGTTTGATATCTACCTTGATTTAAAACAGATGTTGTAGTCCAAATATAATCAAATACTGATGTTGACCATTTTTCAGTTGTATTTACATACGCACTTGTTTCTGCTGTTGAACCACCAAAACATAAAGCACCAGAAGTTGTACCACACGCAGCGATATAATATTTAGATTCATTTAAATTGGTTGCAGTATACCAAGAATATCCAGTCCAAACTTCTGTTAATGCATTTTGACTTGAACCATCAGCAGCGTTAGTATTCCCACCAAGTACGAGAGCAGAAGAAATTATTCCACAACCAGCAGCAAGATGACGTGCAGTATTAATGTTTGCTGTAGTTGACCACGATGATCCATTCCATCGTTCTGTATTTTTTAATACTACATTTGTGGTGCTTCCTCCAAAAGATAACGAATCACTTGTAGTTCCACATCCACAAAGAGAAAATCTTGCCTGATTTAAATTATTAACAGTGCTCCACACCACATTATTCCATTTTTCAGTTATACTAGTAGTTGAACCACTATATCCACCAAAAGATAGAGCATCTGTCATATTACCAGAACCGGCAGCAAGATGTTTTACAATATTTAAACTAGAAGTACTTGCCCAAATATAACCAAGTGTAGCACCACTATACTTTTCAGTAGTATTAACATACGCAGACGATGCTGTTGAACAACCACCAAAAGCTAAGGCGTCTGATGTAGTTCCACATCCAGCTAAATAATATCTAGCTTGATTTAAATTAGATCCTGTATACCAAGTTGAACCATTCCATATTTCTGTTATACTTGTACTAGCCGAATCAGAAGCACTATTAGTATTTCCACCAAAACTAAGAGCATCAGAAGTTGTTCCGCATGATGCTAAACGATATTTAGCCACATTTAGTGCATTTGTGGTTGCCCAAGTAGAACCGTTCCACTTCTCTGTAGTATTTACTACAGCCGTAGTTCCACCACCCATACATAACGCATCAGTTGTAGTTCCACATCCAGACACATTACTTTTAGTTTGAGTTAAACTACCAGTAGTTGCCCACGAAGAACCATTCCATTTTTCAGTTGTATTTACAACGGCAACAGTTCCACCACCAAAACTTAAACTCGCAGTTACAGTACCACATCCGGCTAAATAATATCTCGCAGTATTTAAAGCTGAAGTTGTAAACCACAATCCAGCAAAAGTATGGCTATTCCACTTCTCTGTAGTAGCCACTACAGCCGTAGTTCCACCACCCACACTTAAGGCACCAACGGTACTACCACAACCAGCCAAACCTCTTCTTGCTTGATTTAAAGATGGTGTAGTTGCCCACGAAGAACCATCATATACTTGAACATGTTCAACAGTAGTAGAATCAATAATTATTATTTCCGTTGAGTCTATATTTATTATGCTCGTACTATCTATATAACTAGTAGATCCAGATGAAGAAACATCTACATCAGTAACATCTTGTCCAGTTGGAGTTATTGTATGAACTTCTGTTGTATATATTTTATCGATTAAATCAAAACCATCTTTACCAACTTTAGCTCTAAGAACTTTAGAATATGTTTCTAAAACATGTTCAACATAAATTGATTCACCTGGATTTGTACTAATTGCGGAACTATCAAATGATATTTTAAAAGATTCAATTAAAGTATATGATCCATCAGATTGAGTTTCATATATGTCTATATTATAAACACCCTCATCAGCATGTGTTTCATCTTCTGTAATTTCAATTCCTATATTATTATAATAAGTACCTCTACCTATCGGATAAAAAATAACAAGTGGTGTATTATTTCCAAATACTTGCATTGCGGTTGTTATATCAGCAGTAGAATTCAAACTTGGAACATAATCAATAAAAAGTGCGGTAGTTGTATCAGAATTCGCATATATTCGTAAATTGGAGTATGTAGCATCATCTGGAAGACATCTCATAAAATATAAAGAACCAGACTCGCCTAAATAATTGTAAGCAACATACGGACCTTGCCCATATTGTTGTCCATATGTTGAAATATTTGGTGAACCAAATTCATCAACCAGTTCACTTCTTGAACCAAGAAATTTAAGTTTATTGTCCTCACCTTTCTCAGTCAACGCACAAATAAAACCAATAGTACTCGGAACTATTTGTACGAAAGTGGAGAGATCAATAATTTTGGTATATACACCCGCTGATATATTTGCCATTTTATTCTCTTTTAAGTTAAATTGTTAATCCAGCATCTAAAATTTTTATGTAAAATTATTGATTTTTTCTATGTTTTAATCATCTTAAATTTTAAATGTCCACAATCATATATTCTATGATAACCTTCTTTAGAACGTAATACTGCTTCTGTAATATCTTTAGGTTCATTTGGACGTTTACGAAGATTGAATCTATGAATTCTTTTTATTCCATTATTACTTACATACCAATATTCTGGTAATGATTCACTAACAAGTTCAAAACCAAGTTTATAGTACAAATTTCCTAAACTCCATCGTTTATCAGCATAAGAATAAAGTTCTTTCCACTCATAATTCTTCTTAAAATATGATAATAATTTACTTGCTATACCTGGAATATGATAATTATAATTAGAACAAAAACGATTTAATTCATACACTCCTTCAATATTTTTAGAACCTTTTGAAATATTTCCATGTGAAAAAGTCATAACTGATATTAATTCATTATTATAAAAAGCACCTAATTTTATATTAGATGAATCTGAACCTTGTAAGTGATATTTATTAAGAAATTCATTTTTTAATTTTGAATCAATTTCTTTTATTTCACATTTACGAGCATGAATTCGATTAATATTTTTATTAAAATTTAATATTTGTTTTAATTTATTTTCACATATATTACGTTTCAAAACCCATTCATCCTCAAATATATGAATTAATCTTATTCCTTTTTTATTACATTCGTCTGTTTTTAATAGATGATAATTTTTATCTTTTCCCTGTTCTTCGGAATGCCAATATAGACCATCAAATTCAATCGCTATATTTTTTTCTGGAATATAAATATCAAGTTCTAAACTTTTATTATTTTTATTTTTAATCAATCCAAAATAACTAGTTAAAATTTTTATATCTTTATCTATTTCTCTTATAAAATTATATATTTCTATTTCATATGATGAAATTTTTTGATTTCTTGGATGACATATTGGACATTTACCATATCCCAATATTACATTATACCATCTATTTTGATATATATGACCACAATCCAAACATTTAATATTTGTCATATCATTATTTTTATGTATTTTATCTATATTTATAAATTCAATATTAAAATTATTTTGGTATTTTAATATTTTTTCTCTTAGTCTACCAGATTGTAAAATTTTATTATTATTTATTAATTTCAGATCTTTTTGTTGATAATTTTTACAATATTGACAATATCCGTTTTCTAAACTTGAAAAATTAGTTTTTAAATCAGATACTGAACATACTCCTTCATTTTCTAATTTAAAAAATTTATCATAATATTTTTTTAAATCAATTTTATGTTTACGTATATGTGAAATTATACCATTGTATGTATTGAATATTTCACCACAAATTTGACATTGTTTTTTATTACTTTTATTAATAGATAATATTTTTAAAATAAAAATTAATTTTTTTCTTAATATTTTAATTTCATTATTTTTATTTCTAGTTTCTTTGTATTTTTCAATTCTTTTTTCTTGATTAATATTTTTGAAACTTTCTTTAAAACTTTTATTTATTTTTTTTCTTATTACTAAATCTTTAGAGGAACAATTTCTATGAAATTTATAATATCCTCTTTCTAAACAATCGAAATTGGTTTCTTTATCACAAACAGTACAAATATTTTTATTTGAATTTATATATTTTAAATAATAATCTTCTATAGAAATTTTATGAATTTGGTATATATGTTTTGATAATCCACTATAATTTTTAAATTTTTTATGACATATTTTACATTGAATATTAAAGTTGTGATAATTTTTTTCTAATTTAGTTGATTTGAATTTTTTAATTGTTTTATATCTAGAATTTACTTGTTTTTTTATATATTCTGGATTAATATTTTTACATTCTCCACATATATTATATTTATATCCTTTAACGATACTATGAAAACCAGTTTCTTTTCCACAAATTTTACAATATCCTTCATTTTCCTTTCTTAAATATTTATCATAGTATTCTTTTATTGATATTTTACAACTTTTATTTGGATTTGATATATGAGAAACCAATGCCGATATATTTTTAAATTCTCTTCCACAAATTTCACATTTATACATTATATTCTCCTTAAAATTTTAAAAAATATAGGAAGTAGGATATTTCTATCTCTACTTCCTATTTGTTAAGAAGAATATAAATTTATTTTATATAAAAATTAAGTTCGACTTTCTCTACAGTTCTAACTGGTTCAAGAGTGACGTTACAATGAAATGTTTTAGTCTTCTTTTCATAATCACTTGCCCCAACATCTACCGTATAACTATAAAGACCACGTTTCTTTTTTACTGACTCAAGAAAAGAAGTTACATCATTACTTACTTGACCCCAAGTAACTTGGTCATTTTGCTCGAATAGAAAGTTTCTACAATATTGCTCCAATGCTCGTTTAATATAAAGAACCAATCTGGCAATATTCAAATCTTGTAAAGCTGAAGCTTTGGATTGTGTAGTCAACTGACCCCAAACAACATAACCTGCTGTAAATTTAACAATAGGATTAATCTGATTAAGATACATTTGATCACGTTGACCCAATCTAGGATTGAATCTCAGTTCTTTAATTGTACTAATAGAAGCTCTGTTGAAACCAGCAGCAGCATACCAAAGTTCTGACACTGCATCATTTCGAGGAAGTAAATATGACATATGAAATATTGGTGAAAACCAAACATCTTTTCCAGTGAATATATCATATACCTTGTTATATTCTTCATACAAAGCAGCAAGATAAGTATTGTATTTATGACTATTTTGTCTGGCGTATATTGAAGTAGTATAAGATGAATTATCACCATTATCACAGATAGCAATACAGTCAGCACGAGTTTGAGCTAAAGTTACAATTTGTGCTTTGACATCGGTTGGATAACCAGCATCAAATATAAGTGTAAAATAAATATTATCAGTATCTAAAATATCAGGGTATATTGTACCAGCATAACCATTAGCCAAAACTTCAGTTGCCTCAGCGGTAACAATATCTCCAGTACCATCAAGTATAGCACCATCTGACCCCTTTTTCAAAGGTTTCGGTGTAGATGACAAGAAAGCTGTTGAAACTGATGTATTTGATTTCTTAATAATATAAGTAATTTCAGAATCAACATCGAATGTATCTGTATCACCAGACCATGCTTGTATAACCGTGACATTTGTAGAATCGATGTTTCTGTAATTAAAAACTTTAATTTCATCATCATCAGATCCAGTAGCTGCGCCAGCCCAACCATAGATGGTTTTACCTTTACCGTCTTTAGCGATAACAATATAAGTTGACCACCCAGTTTCAGTCACATTTTCCCAATCTGAAAAATCTTGTTTATCATCGGTTAATGAAGCTGAACCAGAAGTTAATTCAACACTAATAGTACCAATATTTTTATCATATACTTTTGCAATCAGATCATAACCAGAAGAACCAACTTGTGCCCTCAATACTGAAGAATATGTTTTTAAAACATCTTCAATATAAATTGATGCACCAGAATTGTCTTTGGCTGTAGGATCAAATGAAATATCAAAAGATTCTATGATAACATCAGTTCCATCACTTTGTCTTTCATATATATCAAGAACATATACACCGAACAGTAATGGATTAGAGTGATCTGTAATTCTGATACCAAGGCCGTTATAGTACTGTCCACGACCAATAGGATAGAATATACAGAGTCGTTTTGTGTCACCCGATGCTGTTAGTGCTGTAGTAATATCAGTTGTATTGTTATTAATATCATCAACATAACTAATAGTAATACTCGCACTACTGTCAGTGGAAGCTAATGTGGCATCAAGTCTTAAATTAGAGTAAGCTGCATCATCTGGGAGGCATCTCATAAAATAAAGAGATCCAGACTCACCAAGATAATTATAAGCTTCGTAAAGCCCTTGACCATAAGAAACACCATAAGTATTAATGTTGGGTTCCCCAAATTCGCTAATTAACTCACTTCGAGAACCAACGAATATTAATTCATTGTCTCTACCTTTCTCGGTCAGAGCACAGATAAAACCAATAGTACCTGGGACTGCTTGGACGTAAGTACTCAGGTCAATAATTTTAGTATACACGCCCGGTGAAATATTAACTGCACACATATTTATATTCCTTTAAATTTTTAAAGGGTTAAAATTTACATCTAGTAATCAAAAAATTATATAAAATAATATATATCCTTTATTTTATTTCTATATATAAATAATTTTATAATTTATTTTTTATTAAACAAATATTATTTGAACAACCTTGTCCTCGATGAAAATGACTCCAATCTATTAAACCATTATGGCCTTTTGGACAAATATAATCTAATTTTTGTTTATTATTTTTATATTCTTCTTCTTTCGTTAATAATTTATAACCTCTATTTTCAAATTCTTTTTTAATCTCATCAAAGTTTTTTCTCTGATTTTTAGAATGTGATTCATATTTACAAATATAACAACCTTGTCCTTGTTGAAAATCATTCCATCTAATAGAACCATTATGTCCTTTTGAACAAATATATTTCAATTTTTGGTGTGCGTTTTTATATTCTATTTCTGTTGTTAATAAAATATATTCTCTATTTTCAAATTCATTTTTAATCTCTTGAAAATTTTTTCTTCGTTTTTCAGAACTTAGTTTTATAGATTCTTTATTACGTTTACATCCACTACATCCGTCTCCACCAATAGTTTCATTAACAAGAAATCCAGTTTTTATATTTTTTCTTCCAATTTCTTCTATTAATTCAATTTCTTTTTCAAAAGATTGTCCTTCATTCAAATTTTCATATAATTTAAAAACAATATGTTCTAACCCAGAATTTTTAATTTTATTTAGTATATTTTTAAAATATTTTGTTCTGTGATATATATCTTTCCATCTTTCATTCTTTCCTTTTCCAACATAGATTGGTTCAAATAAAAAACAAAAATCACCATAACAATATTGTCCAGATTTTCTTGGATCTAAATAAATATAGATATAAAAACTATTCATAATTTTTTTCAACAAAATACATACCAAATAATAGTTAAAATTCTTGCTGTAGTTTTGACAATAGATGGAAAAGTTACCCTAGCGTAACATGTAAACGGTCCAGAAGATCCACCTGCGGATGAAGGTGAGGCAAATAATCCAGCTTCACTTATATTATAACCATCTGAATCACCAGCATCTAATATCATAGTAACTTTTGCTATTAAATATGAATTGTTATTATAAACATCTTGTTGATATTCAACTGAATAAATTGGTTTCTTATAATAACCAGCAACTGGAGTTATCCGATAATCAGCATTTGTACTATCAGAACTTATTACAACATCATTTCCCAAACCTGTATCTGTATTTGTAGGTGCAGTTGGTGTCAATGGATCTAATATCGGAGCACCACCATCACCAACACCAAACCAAAAAATATGATCATTATATGATGATGTTACGGCGGGATTGTCAACACCAAAAATAGATTGTGCTACAAATTCTCGTCCTGTATAAAGTACAAGATTAGATTTACCAACTAATTTCTTTTCACCTTCAGGAGTCATTTCATATATTTCTACATAACCCTTGGGTTTTCGATCTGAAGTTTCAACTAAACCAAGACAGTCTTTTAAACAATGTTCTCCGTATTGTTCAAATATCTCGATTTGAAAATTTTGTTTTTGCGTATCATCCATTTATTTTGTATCCCCTTTGGTTGCGGTTTTTGATAAAATATCATTTTTTTCTGAAGAACCTTTAGAAGATCCAAAGAAGTAAGCAACTACAGTAATGAATGCTGTTTGTAATCCACCAACGGTATATACAATAATATCTTTATTTGCCATAATTAATGGAATTTTAAATAACAAACCTAAAACTATAAAAAATCCCAAAAATATTACAAGAGCAATCAGGTACATTGGCCAATTTATTTTGCCAGTTGATCTGGTAACTTCAATCTCTCGTTGTCTGGCACTTTGAACATCGGTCAAATACATCTTATCATTCTCATGTGCAGCACTGATAAGAAATTCAGAATGCTTTGTTTCAAGTTCTTTTAATTTTAATGCTGCTTGAGGATCTTTTGAAATAGCTGTCTCTATTGCTTCTGGTTTTGGTTCACATCCCAATGCTTTTGCTATTAAAGATCCAGCCGCACCACCTATTCCTGGAACAATCGCATTTCCTAATACTGGTGCAGATATTCCCACTACATTCTTAATTTTATTCCATAAATCAGCCATATTGTTTTCCTCATATAAAAATTCGGATCAGTTAATATAATGACGTAAATATCAACGTTAAATTATTTACCAAAACCAGGATCACTTTTCCTTTTATCTTCAACCCATTTTGCCAGTTTTGCCTGCAATGAATCCATCCGAGAACTTAAGTTTGGATTTTTATTTTTATTGAAAACTTTTAAAGTGATGATTCGTTTTGATACAGTGTCCCAACCATCTTTTTGAATAAGTTTCTTAAAATGTTCTACACTGGTATCTTCAACATCTTGTCCTTTTTTTAACTCCATACCTCCTGGTTCAACAGGAATCTTAACTTTTGGTTCATCAGCTTCAGTAACTACATCATAATTAATGCCATAGAAAGCTTTAAACGCCTCGACTATTTTCTGTGCCTCAACTTCAATATCTTCAGTAGCTAATTTAGTGGGAGTTCTTAGAGGAATTTTGGTTTGTTGTGGACTATACAATCTCTGAGCTGCTGGACTCTTTGCGGAGGCTAAAGCAGCATTAGCAGTTTGTCTGGGTAACTGTGTTGGTTTTCTCTGTCCAGGAAGAGCTGTGTACATAGCTTCATTTTCAGTTTCTTTTTCGTCATCTACTTTGGGCTTTTTGTTTATAAGTAAATCAACTTCGTCATTTTTCTTAGCCATTTTTACCTCCCATTTGTTTTTGAATGTCTAATAAAAGTTGGTACATTTCTTTATTATTTTGACTAATTTTATCCGATAATTTTTCATTTTCTTTAGTCATTTGATTTTTAATTTTATCTAATTGATCAACAATATAATTCTGTTGTTTTTGTACTTCTACTATATGATTTTCTACTGTTATTTTTGTTTGTTGTGATGTATATGATTGAGCTGTTACCCATGTTGTCCAGGAAATAATTAATGTTACTATTAAAACTATTATAGGAGCTGGTATTTTTTTAAAAAAATTAGACATAATTGTCTCACATTCAATTTGATTAATCATCATTGATTTTTTTTAGATAACTTTTAATTATTGATTTATGATGTAAATTTCTATACTCCATTTCTTTTATTATTAATTTATGTGCATTTTTTAAAATTTTTTTCAATTCATTAATTTTTGGACTTTTTTTACTTTTATAATTTCCGTATAATTGATGAATACGATAATGAAGTGATATCAATTCTTTATTTGAAATTGATTTAATCGTCTCTTTATTTATATCATATATATTCATTGCGATATTTATTAAAATTGAGATTTTTTATTAATTTTTTTCTTACCAGACGTTATTATTTTTTTTAATTTCTTCATTTGAGTCTTAACTGGTAATTCTGAATCTTCGGTTTGGACCAAATCAAGAATTTTTTCAAGACCTGGAGTTTTTTTGAGTTGAGGTTCAGGCATTGGCATTTTAGTCTGTTGTACAACTGGGGTTCCACCAATGCCAGCACCAAGACCACCTATTTCGGAAACGGTTTTAATTGAATTTTTATCTTCTTTATAATAACATTCTAAAAGATTAATAATTTTTTCTTTTGTATTCATGATTAAAACTCTCTATTTTGAATTGGTATGTAGACTAATTCAACTCTGATTATTCCTGTTGAAATAGAATCATTATTATTTATAAAAAGATATAATTTATTGGTTAAAGTTGTATCACGATTTCTAACAACAAAAGGTTCATTTTGTTTATCAAGGATCAGCATGTTTTGATTTAAATAATTAATAACTTCGTATATTGTATTTAGAGAGTTAGCACCGTTTCTATTAAATACATGTGCATCAAAATTTCTCGAATTACAGGATATAGACATGTTGATAAATTCAATAGCATAACTTTTTCCAGTTGTCGTAACATCTGGAATATGTCGATAGCTTTTTTGATCTAAATCTTTTCCTGGTAATACTAATTCTATTAAACCTGTAGAATCCGCTCCGATTTCTTCAGCAGCATATTCGCAAATCATAAATTGATCGGTATATTCTACTGAAAGAGCGTTAATTAAAGTTGCAACTGACATATTATTTTTCCTTTTCTATTTTGTTCCCGTTAAATATTTTAACTGAAAAAAATTGTCATATATAAAAATTTAAATATTCCAGACTATCTGAGATATTTAGATCATATTCTCCATTATTTATAATTAATTCACCACTAATGATTTTATCCTTTAAATCTTGAGAATTGAGAATCTCAAAAATAAAAAATAAATCAGATAAATTAATTATTTCATTAGTAGGAACTTCGATTCCCAGATTGTTAATCATTATGGGAGTATTTGTATTATTTTTGACATTTATAATCAAGTTATCCTCTCCACGCTATTTCAACGATTATCATTGGATCTGGAATTTTTTCATTTGACGAAAAATATGATTGTAAATAATCACCTTCGTTTAAATCAATATTTATAGTATTATCATGATTTCCAATTGCCGATGTGACAGTTAAACTGGTTATACCAAGCACACCATCATTTTTTCTAATTTCAAATGTTCCAGTATCAACATCATCAAATTGTCCAGATAAGGAAACAATAGTTGCGTTTCTTGATAGTCGTAATCCGCTATTATTCGATGGTAATGATCCGGCATAGAAATACAAATATTGATTTTTTGTATTACCAGATTTTCCAAAAACCAAAAACATTCTTGTGACGCTTAACCATTTTGATCTCGTTCCATCATAAATAAAAACTATTCCATTTTTGACAGCCAATTGACCAGATGATAATTCGGTTGTTGGAAGAGAACTTTTTTCTGTTAATTCGAGTGGTGCGTTGGTTGCAACACCAGTATCAATTTTAACTGCGCCGTCTGTGGCATTTATTATTCTTCCTGCACCTGAACCACCTTCGTCGTATGCCTCATCTAATGTATTCTTATCAAGTAATTGATTGTCAATATAATCTTTATTATAATAATTTTCTTTTAAATAATAAAGATTATCAGTTGTTAAATAATCAATTGCCTGAGTTATAGTGAGGTCACTAGTACCATCACTAATTGAAAAATCATTATTGATAATAAAATTTTTAAGATCATTAGATTCAGCGATTTCCTCATATGTAAAAATTTCATCAAGGTTGAGTTCAGCAGTTGAATCAACGATTATACCAAGATCTTCAACAGTTTGAGGTATACCACTTATATTTTTAACTATTATATTCCACTGCGACATTGTTAATCCTTTCTCCAACACAATTCTAATTTCAATGTTGGAAAATTTATAATATCATTTTTAATTTCCAATAATGTTTTGATAGTTTGATTTTTATCTATATCAAGATTTAAATCTTCTATTATTTTTTTATTTTGATTTGATATAGAAATATTTAAAATATTCAAATCATTATTATAAAGTTTAATTTTAGAGTTGGAATCATTATTACTAAGGAATGATGCTGATATTATAGTTGAATTTTTAGAAATGAAATACCCTTGTATATTAGATCTGATCCCATTATGGATCATCCATTGACTTGTTTGTAAATTATTATGATTAATATTAAAAAAAATAAATTCCCTGGTAATACTCAACCACTTTGATCTACTCCTATCATAAAAATATATAATCCCGTTTTTTTGAATTAACCTTAAAGGTGCTGGAATAGCCGACATTCATTTTTCTTTTCATTCCTTATTTATATAATTTATTTAAATAGTTCAAACTTACAACTTTATAATTATGATTCTCGTCCTTTAACTTTATATCTGTTGTATAAAGATTTTTTACATATGATAGATGTATCCATCCTCCAGGAAAATATTCAGCAATAAGCTCCTTCCATTTAAGATTATTATATATCCAATTAACAATATCAATTAATTTAATACTTATATCGATTGGTTCAAAGTCGGATGCAAATCCAAAACAATGAGATGATGTTTTAGAACCACCAACTACTCTATTTAATTCTTGGCATCGAAATCCCGATAAGATTCTAATAGGACCAAACTCATTTCTAATTGGTTGGAGGCAATCAATAATCAATTTTTCTAAATTTTTCCAAATTATATCATCTTTTGGAGTATTATCTATATTATGTCTGGTGGCTACATCTGAATAAATAAATTCTCTAAATGTGAAGTTTTCTGTTATTTTTTCATTCAAATTTCTCATTTTTTATATTCCCTTTTAAATTTTTATATGGTTCCAATGTTTTCCTCTTTTTATATATGAAATTGTCATTTGACTAACACAAAACATATCAGCTATTTCTTGTTGAGTTAATATACCTTCTTTTAATAATAATTTAATTTGAATTACTTGTTCTTCTGTTAGTTTGTGTCTTGGATGATTTTCACCTTTTAAATTTAATTCTTTATTTTTAAATTTTTCTTTCATCGTTTTACTTATGATATTTTTGGTATTATTAGTATGATGTTTTCCTAACATACTTCTTAGATTATTATCATATTTCATGTGATAATATCTATGTTTAGATTTTGTCATCAACTTAAAATTATCAAAATTATTATTTTCTTTATTTTCATCTTTATGATGAATACATTCATTATTTTTTAATTTATAATTATTAAAAGTTTCGTATAATAATATATGAATTTTTCTTAACTTACATTTTCCATTTTTATATAAATTAATACAAAAATAACCTTTACCATCTTTACATTGTTTTAATATTTTTTCTTTTCCAAATTTTAATGACTTAATTCTACCAATATTACTAACAGAATAATCTGGAAATTCTATTATAACTTTCCACAATTCATTTTCTAAATTTTCAAATATTTTCATTTTAATTCTCCCTTAAATTTTCCCTAAATATAATAAAGAGAGAGAAGGAAGTTAGGGACTACTTCTTTTCGAATCATGAGTTCTATCCCTCTTAATATTTTGTTCCCTGTTTAATTTAATAGTCAGAAAACTATATATATTAATAAGTGAATATAAAATAAACATTATATTTTTTTTATAAAAAAATTAAAGGAGAATAAATAAAACATGTATATTCATCCATTTTTTTCTAGCGATAGAATTGAGTTTATTAAGGTTGATATTCTAATATTAAAAGATATTAGAAATATCATCATACATTATTTTTCAAATTATAAAGATGAAATAACAGAATCAAAAAATAAAAATGAAATCTTGTCATTTTTAAATGATCTAATAGAAATTTTAGGAGGATAATTGTGAAAGTATACGCTATAATCGACGAAGAAGATGATACAACTGTCGGGATATTAACAGAAGAACAAAGAGATGAATTTTTGAGAAAATTTTCAAGAATGGAAGAGGTATATATAAAACCATTTGAATTGGGAAATTTAAATGGAATTCATATTGATGATACAGAACCATTTGATGATAGGGATTTATATATTATAAATTTTAAAGGGAAATCTACAGTTATTTTATCTGTTAGAAAATGGAAAAAAAATATATATCATTTAAAAGGGTTAAATCGAATCAATCGTAATTATTCAGTACCTGCTGAAAATCAATACAGTACATGTGTGTATGCTGAAGATGAAGATCATGCCAGATTTGAGGCTGTAAAAATAATGATTGATTTTTTAGATAAGGAGAAAGAGAAGATATGAAAATTTATATTTTTTTTAAAAATGATGAAGATAGAGATGATAATTATCGCCCAATAATAACCGTAATGAATAATCCAAATCTTGAAGAGTTTAAGAAAAATTTTCCAGATGAAAATGATTTTTATATTGAAGAACACGAAGTAGAAAATGTTGAAAAAACAAACACACACAACTTAAGTTATTTTTGTATTATTTTTGAACCTGATATTAGATCAAACTTTGCAAACTATCCGAAACCTTCAAAATATGATTCTAAGAATCTAAAAATAAAAGAAATTAAAGTTGTTGAAAAAGATTATGTGTATGAATCACCAGAAACGTTTATGCAGTATATAGGTTATATTCATCATCGAGGAGTTTATTTATTTGCCACTGATGAAGAACATGCTAAACAAGATGCCATAGAAATAATGAAAAAAATTTTAGAAGAAAATCATGAAGATTGAAAAACAAATGGAGAACATTGTATGCCACTGACTTTTCTTTTAGAGACAAAAAATTTATTATACACAGTCTCACAAAAATTACCTTACAGTAATACCTTATCTTTTGATATTTTTGATAATCAGATAGAAATTTCAGTATTTTTTATTGAAGGTATGAAAACATATTCAGGTACACTCACGCGTACATTTAAAATATCTGATGAAGAAATGACACAATTTGATAAAGATACTTTTATAGAATTTCTAGTTGAAAAAATCAAAAATGATGTTGAAAATTATAATAATAAACTTAGAAATAGAGGAAAAAATAAATGCCAGTTACAGTTATAGTTGGTGGTCAATATGGTTCTGAAGGCAAAGGCAAAGTAACTTACTATTTATCATTTGACAAGAACGTCTCTACTGTTGTTAGAGTTGGTGGTCCAAATTCTGGACATACAATAATTAATAATTCTGGTGAATCTATTATATTGAGACAACTTCCCGTATCTGCTATTACTTCTCGTATTAATTGTGTATTACCTGCTGGAAGTTATATCAATTTAAAATTATTATTCAAAGAAATTGAATTAACAGGTATTTCAATAAATCGATTAATAATAGATCCAAATGCCATGTTAATATCTGATGAAGATGTCAATAATGAAAAAGAAAAATTATTAGGTTGCAAAATAGGTTCTACTTGTAGTGGAACTGGTGAAGCTGTGATTAGACGTATTGGTCGTGATAAAGTACGTTTAGCTGGAGATGAACCTTTATTATATGATTATATTCGAGAATCTCAACGTTTCATGAGAATACAACTCGATATGGGAAATAGAATTATTATTGAGGGAACCCAAGGATTCGGATTATCACTTCTTCATTCACAACATTATCCGTTTGTTACTTCTCGTGATACTTCAGCGGCTGGTTTTGTGTCTGAAGCTGGTTTAAGCCCACTCGATGTTGATGATATAGTAATGGTTTTCAGATCATATCCTATAAGAGTTGGTGGTAATTCAGGTCCACTATTTTTAGAAACAACATGGGATGAGTTATCAAAACAGTTATCAAGACAAGTTATTGAATATACGTCTGTTACTAATAGGATTAGAAGAATTGCTGGATGTTTTGATTATGGAGTTGCTAGAAAATCGATTATAGTAAATAGACCAACAAGATTTGTAATGAATCATGTTGATTATATCGACAGAGAAGTTTCTGAAGAAACATTTGAGTATATTAATTGTATTGAGAATAGACTAAATATCCGATTTGATTTTTTTGGATTGGATAAAAAATCTCTATATACAAGAGAAGAGTTTGAATCACTTTATGGTGATATCGGAATATTTAGGAGGTCATGATGTTTATTAAAGCAGTTGTTCTCGAATATGATGATTCTATAAAAGGTGATAGAAGAACATCATCTGTATTACCTCTCGGACACCAATTGTGTCAAATATATGAACCAAATAAGTGGTCAAAAAGACCAGCTTTCATTTATAAAATTGATCGTGAAGAAGACTTGTATAATATTGAAGTCGAACTTAGACACGTTTTAACATCATGGAGATATAAATTTCCAGGGAGAATTAGATATGAAATATGGCTGTGTGATGTTAGAGACGCATTTCCTATTATACAGAAAAATAAAATTTATATTTTAAGGGCGTGTTATTTAATAGATTTGATGGAACAAGATTATAGAAAAGATGAGATTTTTCAAGCTACAGAAGATCATATTTTATCTCAGGGAAAGAAGAAATTAAAAATAAAAAATATTGATGGAGATAAAATTGATGATTATGGTTCAGAATTTATTAACAAACATATATACATCGATATACAAAAATCAAGAGGTTTTATTTCACCAGAATATTACTATCATGCCAAAAATGTTAAATTGACTACAATGAAAATTGAGGGACATATATGAAATGGGTATTATCTAAAGAGTCAAGTTTATTTAGAGGAATTGCGGAAAGAGAGATTGCACAAAATCTTCATGTTCCAATCAAGTCTTGGTGTGAAGATGTTGAGAATTCAGCACTACAGCAGATGGGTAATATCTGTAGTTTTCCATTTATTTATAAATGGGGAGTTTTATCAGCGGATGCACACTGTGGTTATGGTTTTCCCATCGGTGGTGTTGCAGCCACTGAGAATATTATATTTCCTTATGGAGTTGGTAGTGATATAGCATGTGGTATAATTGCAGTTCAAACCGATTTCAAATCAGAAAATATCATATCAGAACAGATTGATAGAATCATGAGTGAAACATGTCGGGTTGTTCCACATGGCAAAGGAATTGGTCATACTCTTCCACAAACATGGGACGGTTTTGAAGATCACCCAGAATTTCCAACTTATATTCAGTCAGCATTGAATGAATCAAGATATCAATTAGGAACTTTAGGGTCTGGAAACCATTTTATTGAAATGTTAAAAGGTGAAGATGGTTATATATGGTTGATGATTCATTCCGGTAGTCGTAATCTTGGTTATCAAATATGTAATGAATTTCATCATCAAGCAACACACTTAATGAATATATATCATATTCAGTTACCAGATCCAAATTTGGCATATTTACCAATTGAAACTAAAGAAGGTAAGGCGTATTATGAATTGATGAATTTCGCTTTAAAATTTGCCTTTGAAAATAGAAGAAGAATGATGAATATATTTACGTCTATTACTTGTGGAATGTTAGCTTGTTCAGTTCAACAAGAGATTAATATTCATCATAACTATGTAGCATTTGAAAGGCATTTTGGAAAGGATGTTGTTGTGCATCGTAAGGGAGCGACAGCAGCTCGAAAAGATCAACTAAGTGTTATACCAGGGTCTATGGGAACAGCAAGTTATATCGTGCGTGGACTGGGAAATAAAGAGAGTTTTGAAACATCATCGCATGGTGCTGGTAGAGTATTAGGAAGAAGAGAGGCTAATAAAACTTTAAATAGAGAATTAGTGGAAAAATCAATGGAGAGAATTTGGACAAATCAGATTCCACTCGACGAAGCTCCGGCAGTATATAAAAATATTGATAAAGTAATTGAAGATCAATCTGATTTAATAGAACCAGTGGTTAAATTATTTCCAATAGGTGTTATAGTAGGTAATTAAATTTTTATATGATACCAAGTTATTTCTCTTTTTATATCTGAAATCGTATATACTGAAACCCCAAACATATCGGCTATTTCTTTTTGAGTTAACTTTCCTTCTTTTAATAATAATTTTATTTGAATAACATCTCGTTCTGTCAATTTGTGATGACTTGAATTTTCTCCTTTTCTATTTTCGTTATGACAGAGATGTCATTTTTATATTATAAAAATTTTCTTTCAGAAAGGGATGTTAAATTGAATCTCAAACAACGATTATTAAAAATAATTCCAGCGGTTATGTCTTCACTTTATATAGAAGAAGAGTTTAAACTTATCATTTTCAGATTTCACAATACACCTAATATCAGTAAAAAATTTACTATTCATGGAAGACCCATTAAGGTGGATATCTCGGCCATTTGTAATTCCATAGTAGATGATAAAATTCATATCTTCTACAATGCCGATATATGGGAAAAAGCAACCGATCAGGAATTGAGAGGTAATGTTGTTCACGAACTTTGCCATTTGTTGTTAAAAAAGGCACCATTCTTTATTCCGTTTGATTCGATTAATAATAGATCAGATATATTTGTCGCCAATGAATGTATCGTTGATTTGATTGGTGTAACTTTTGGTTATATTGATGATATAATAGTTAGTAAAAGATATTTATCTGATAAAATGGCGAAAATTATGAGTACGTTTTATTATCGTTTGAAATATCGAAAACAATACAATAATGGTGAGAATATTGTTGGTGTACCACTCGATACTTTTAGATATATTAAAAAACATGACGGACATTTTCGTCCAGTGGAGGAATGAATGTTAGACACAAATAAATTTGATATGGCTGTAAAAGAATTTAAGGATCTTAAAAAAGAGTGTAAAAGAAAATTACTGAAGGCAAAAGAGAAAGTTCAAGAATCTTGTAATCATCCAGAATTATCAAAATTTGTTGCAGAACCATTCGAACGAACAGATGTTAATTATCCTGTTTCGTATACATGTTTAAAATGTGGAAAAGATTTCGGGTTTTTTGATGAACAATCAAAACTTGAACCAAGAGTTGTTAAGATTGTTAATATACTTGGATTTACATTACGTGATATTAAAAATAAGAAGGTGTAGATAAGATAAAATGAATATTTTCTTTACTGCTGATTGGCACAATCTTCATTATAATATATTGAGGTACTGCAATCGGCCTTTTAAAAATGAGTACGAACAACAACAGTGTCTTTTGGATAACCATAATTCAATCGTTAGGACAAAAGACACTGTTTATTATTTAGGTGATATTGCGATGACCAAGGAAGGTGCAATAACTGCACTTAGTAAAATGAATGGTCAAAAAATATTCATCCTTGGGAATCATGATTTTCGATTTATAAATACAATTAAAGAATATTGTAAAGAAGTTCACAATCTTCATGATATTAGGATTGGACAACAAAAAATAACTCTGTGTCATTATGCGATGAGAGTTTGGAATTGTTCTCATCATGGAGCATGGGAACTATATGCCCATTGTTTAGATGATGAAACAGAAATTTTAACAGATAACGGTTGGAAAAAAAGAAGTGAATTATTATATGGTCATAAAATATTAACTTTAAATATTGAAAATAAAAAATTAGAATATAATGAAATAGACGAAATTATAGATTATAATCATACAGGTGATGTGTATAATATAAAATCAAAGGGGTTAGATTTAAGATTAACACCAAATCATATATTGATTGATATTTTAATAGGAAGAAAAAAAGAGGAATTTAGAAAATTTTATACGGATGAAATTTTTAAAATCAATAAAAGAAAATTTAAAAAATCTGCAATTGGCAATCAAACTGGAATTAATTTAAACAATGACCAAATTAAGTTATTAGTTTGGATAGCGGCAGATGGTAATTTATGTAATACTGATTTAATAAGAATTAGAGTTTTTAAAACAAGAAAAATTAACAGAATAGAAAATTTATTAAAAAAATTGAATATTAATTATAGCAGAAATAAACAGAAAGATGATTCAATTTGTTTTAATTTTCATAAACCAGATTATTTTTATAATATTAGATTAAAACCTATTAGTGATATAATTATTGATTCAAATCAAAATCAATTAGATATAATATTAGAAGAATATACTCATACAGATGGTTATAAAAATAAAACTTCAATTTTAATATACACATCTAAAAAAATAGAAGCAGATTTAATACAAACAGCATGTATAAGAAATGAATACATGTGTAATATTTCTGAACGACGCGGTGGTTTTGCAAAAAAAATTAATTATGAATTGGTAGTAACTAAACGATCGTGTAGAACACACGATAATTTAAAAAATAAAGTTTTTATTGAGACTGTAAATAATGAACATTTTTGGTGTGTTAAGGTTAAAAATAAAACTATAGTTATTAGAAGAAATGGAAAACATATAATAGTGGGCAATTCACATGGAGAACTTCCGTCATTAGGAAAGTCCTACGATGTTGGAGTTGATAATAATAATTTCAAACCAGTATCGTATGAAGAACTGAAAATTATTATGTCTAAAAAAGAATGTCACCATTTAGTTTAAGAAAGAGGAATTAAAATATGGCATTATTTGGAAATCACCATTATAATGATTTTGATGATGATGAGATATGTTCTGGAAAATATAAATGTCCTGAATGTGGTTGGGTTGGAGATGAAAGTGATTTAACTTATTCGGATAAAAATCATATTCTTGTTTGTCCGAGTTGTATTGAATGGTATGGTATAGAAGTATCTCCTGATATAATAAAGGAGAAATAATAAAATGATTTTTACCAAAATATATGACCCAAATGGCGAGTATGTTATACATTTTGCACACGATGATTATGATGGAATTTTAAAATTTTTGGGAAATCAATATAATAAGTCAGTTCAATTTAAAGCTGTTAATGATCTTGTTTTTGGTGAGGCATTTGAATTTCCAGTTTCTATTAAAATACCACCAAAAGATAGTATAGAAGTCCGTACACCATATGAAGAGATTTCTAATATATTTGATGAGTTATCGGAAATGATTCTTCTATGTCCTGATTTTAAACAACCTAAAAAACAGTGGAGAAAGTGGAATGAGACTCTTCTTGATCATGGATGGACTGAGAAAGAGTGGAAAACCGAACTCGATAAACGCTTAAATGAAAAATATCATATCTTTTCAGAGAAAGAAGAGGAAGATGATTTTGAAGGTATCATAATAACCAATAATTCAATAATTCGTTCTTATTGGAAAGCAGGCAGACAAGAACAAATTATTGCTCCTGATAAGTTGATTCATTTCATATGGGAGAATGTAAGATTAAATGATGATGTTACTCTTGGAAGAATATTTGATATTGTTGAAAACAATATTGATCTTTGGGAGATTATTACTGGTGAAAGAATCAAACCGATAATAGAAGAATCTAAAAAAGAATTCAGTGGTTCTGGAGAATTGAAATATCTCGAAATATATTGGGATGTTGAACATGATGCTGAATATGAAACTTTGACATCATGGCCATCTTTTCATGCTATTGGTGAACCATGTGAAGATGATTATCTCCCAGAGGGACTGAATGGTCTTATTTACTATGGTATAAGTTTCACTCCAAATAATTATTTGAAAACATTGAAATTAAGATTGAAAAATGTTTTCAAAATTTACTCTTCTGATGATTTTCATGATAAACAGTATTTTGGAAACAAACAATTTAAAGTTTTGGAAACGATGAAGGCAATTTTCTGGGAGCTGACTTGGTTTGGTACTCCTGAAGAGCGAGATGAAAAACGTATTGAAATAATTGGTGATATTGTTGAAATGAAAGAAGTTAAAGAGAAAGAAACACCATCAGATTAATGATGGTGTTTCTTTTATGATATTATATTATTATATATGACCAAGTTCTTTTATTTTTAATAGATGATATAGTCATTGGATGAACTTCAAATATTTCTGCTATTTCTTTTTGAGATAATATTTTTTCTTTTAATAATAATTTAATTTGAATAATTTCTTGAATTAATAATATACTACTTGGATTATTAATTCCACGAATATCAACATGATTTTTACCTATTTTAATCTTTGATTCTTCAGAATGATGTTTGCCATAATTTTTATGATTATTGCCTTTAGGATTGTGATTAATTGAATGTAAAATATGAGATTTTTTCTCCAAATTATTAATATTATTATCTTCTTTATTTTCATTTATATGATGGATATCATAATCTATATTTAATTTTTCTTTAAATGTTTCATAAACTAGTCTATGAACTTTTTTACCTTTTTTATATATAGATGTACGCAAATATCCTTTAGAATCTATATGTTGTTTAATTATTAATTCTTTTCTACATTTTAGTGATTTAACTCTTCCATAACTACTAACTTGATAATCTGGAAAATTTTCTATAACTTTCCAGATTTCACCATTTAAATCCTGTAAATTTAAATTTTTATAAATTTTCATTTTTTAATAACTCCTTGTTGTTATTCCTTGATAGTAACTGAGAGCAGGAGAATCAAGGTTTTCTCTTTTCGAATCATGGGTTCTATCTCTCAATTATTTGTTCCCATTAAGAAAGGTAGGTTTTTAATTTGTCTAAAGAATTATTATTTTCAGTAACAAAAAAAGATTTTGAAGTACAAACATTTAGGTGTTCAGGTGCTGGAGGACAAAATGTAAATAAAGTAAATTCTGGCGTTCGTATAGTACATAGGGACTCCGGTGCCGTTGGTGAATCCCGTGAAGAAAGATCACAAGGTCAAAATAAAAAAAATGCGTTTAAAAGATTGACAGAATCAAAAATATTTAAATTATGGTTACAAAAGAAAATATTTGAAATTGACCACGACGAAAAAGAAATTGAAAGAAAAGTTGATCGTGAAATGAAAGAAGAAAATCTAAAAATTGAAGTAGTAATAGATGGAAGGTGGATCGAAGAATGATATATTATGATTGGATGTCTGAAGGTTGGGTTGATGATAAAGATAAGAGATTTTTTGTTGATATGACTCCAGAAGGAGGAAGTCATGATCCTGAATTAAATCAAGAATTTAAAACTCAACAGGATTTTTTTAAGTGGTATAGTGATGGATTTAGTTCTCCTGAAGATTTTAAAATATGGTTTGCTGAAAAAAATAACTGGAGAAAATAATATCAAGGAGGAAAAATGGGAAGACTTAGAAACAGATATAAATTCGATAATAGTGCAGAATATTTATTAATTTATAGTGATTCTTCCACCGATGTAATAAAAAGATTTTTTACGACTGATGAATCACTTATAGAGTGGTGTGAAAAGAATCATGACATTAAAATATATTTTGCTGGAAGAATAATTTCTGATTTCACAAATCGATTAAAATGAAAAATAGTATTCGAATAATTGAACTATGGCCAAAAGAGGTGAATTGTCAAATTTGTTGGAAACTTCATTATATGGATGAATATCTTCCGTTCTATGAAGACAAGATCGTTGATCCAGAAAAAACAGATAATTGGGCTGGTCAAGCAGTCTGTCATGAATGTTATGAAAAATATGAAAGAGGAGAATTGAATCATCTCAAAGCTGATGATGAATTTTATAAATACATTGAAAGGGTAGAATCTGAGTATGTTAAAACATGATATTACTGGTTATAATGTTTGTGTGACCTTATCCAAAGAAGATTTCTTATTATTCGACAAACTTTCTAATACTTTCTGGAAGAAACGAAATGAACGACAAGATGATTCAATTATTTTTACTGAATTAGAAAAATCTGGAGCTTATGATATTGATTTTGATGGTATGTTTGGACCTCATATATTTTTTACAGCTAATAGTTTCTATCAAATAGATCGAGTGAAAAGAAAAATTGAAAAATTTTTAAATAAATATCGAGATAGATATGAATGGAATGGAATGGATGTTGTTCCTAAAAAGAGATCTAAAACATGATTGTACCAGCAATCCCTCGATGGGAAAAAAATGAAGACGAATTTCGATTAGATGGGAAAGCCATTATCAGATTTGCACTCGGTATTGATTATAGAGAAACAGATGGTATCTTTTGGCCAGAGAGTGAATATGAATGTATTTGGAATGAATTAGATGAAATTTGGTTAACAAGAAGAGAAGAAAACGGTGAAGAATTATATCATTATAATGCTGAAACTCTTGACGTATTAACTGATCTAATTCAAGAAGACTTGGTACTTGATAGTACAGTATATGATATATTCAATTGTTATGTAGAGGAGTGGAGAGAATTTGAAGATTAATGCAATCAAATGTCCAACATGTGGTGATATTATATTTTCACGCGCCAGACATGATTTTAGATCTTGTAATTGCGGAGAGTGTTATATTGATGGTGGTTTTGATTATATGAAAGTAGGTTATCATAATTTAGATCAACCACCAGATTATATCGAAATCGATTTAGATGTGACAAAAAAAGAATTATATGATGATTATAATTACCGCCGAGATAAATATGGAATAATAAAAACTAAATAGGTTGGAGATTCTGAATGTCAGAAAAATTCAAATTGCATGATCATTTCTGGGATTTTGTAATATTATTCATGATTTATTTTCCAATTATAATTTCATTAAGATGCTTTGATTGTATAGATATTAATAGTCGAATAACAATCATTTGTGATTGTGAAAAAGTTTTAGGAATCCTTGGAGGATTTATTTTATTCTTGAGATTTTTATTTATTAAATTCGGGATTGATTACAGTGAGTAAACCAACTAAAATTCAAAAAAAGAATGAATATTTTGCAGAGTTATGTGATTCATTTGAACCTAAAAATAAAAAATTTAAAAAGTCAAAGGAATCAAATCCGTTTAGACAATCTAATAGAAAAATTGATAAAAGGAGGGGAAAATCGTTTCACGATTTGAACAATAAAAGAAATGGGAAAAAAGAAGGATAAGACATATACCGCTGTTACAGTCGGTCAATTAAAAGAACTATTATCTAAAATAGATGATAATTTACCTATAGGTGTTATTGGCCATTTCGGTGAATTTAATCCTGTTCATAATATATCTGATTTTTGTAGAGGAGAGGCATATTTAGTTCCTGATGGTGAAAGTTGGCGAAATATGGACAATTTTAAAAGTGATGTATTTCTTATTCCAGAAATGGATATTGGTCCATGTCCAGATTAAAAAATTCAAAAGGAGAAGAATATGAAACGATTTAAATTATTACAACCAGGAAATAGAAGTCTTGCTGTTGTTGGTCGATATGAAAAAATTTATAGTATTGGATCAATGGTTTGTGATGACGAAACCCTCGGTTTTATTCTATTTGACACCATAAAGAATCTTATCAGTTTTGTTCAAATGCTTTGTAAACATCAAGAAACTAACTACCCATCAAAGTTTTTTGTTGCTGAGATTGATACCATTGGTGATGAAGTAGTTCCTAATGAACTTTGTAGTTGTGTTGCCCGTGAACAGTATATTGATGATTTTTATAGGAGTGGTGATTATGGGTACTCTCCTATTCCCGATGGAACAATCTGTTGTAAAGAGATTGACGTGTTGGATATTCAACCATTATATCAACATTTGAGGTGATTTATTGTTTTATATTTTATTATTAATAATTATAATTGTTAGTATTTACTCAGGAATTTTAATCTGTGATCCAGAATCAGTTCGACGAAAAGATGTATCATTCTTATTTATATCTGCTGGAGCTGTTTTTGGATTTGCACGTTTATTAAAATTTGATCATATTGCTGGTTATGCATCGGCTAATCTTATTGTCGGCATATTCTTAATGATACAAAGAATACTAAAGAGAAAAGGGAAGATATAATCTTCCCTTTTCTAATTTTTTAAAAGGAAATGATATGAATAATTTTATTGATAAAACTTCTATAGTTGATAATAACTGTGTTATTGGAGAGAATACAAATATTTGGCATTTTTCACATATATTAAGTGGTACTATTGTAGGAAAGAGCTGTGTCATTGGACAGAATTGTATGATAGGTCCAGATGTCAAAATTGGTAATGGTTGTAAAATTCAAAATAACGTATCAGTTTATTATAATGTGACGTTAGAAGATGATGTATTTATCGGTCCATCGGTTGTTTTTACGAACGTAAACAATCCAAGGGCATTTATAAATCGAATGAATGAGACGCGACCAACACTTATTAAAAAAGGAGCGAGTATTGGAGCAAACGCTACTATAGTTTGTGGACATACCATCGGGTCATATGCGTTTGTTGGTGCTGGTTCGGTTGTAACAAAAGACATACCAGACTTCGCATTAGTTGTGGGGAATCCAGCCAAGATTATTGGATGGGTATGTGAGTGTGGTAATAAAATAGATTTCCGATTTAAAATCGGTAAATGTCCGGTATGTCAAAAAGAATATCAATTACTAATTCATAATATAATAAAAGAAGTATAAATAATGGGTGAAATTACTGATTTAGTAAGTAGAGCGTTTAATGAGCTTCAAAAAGAAATTGATCATTGGAAAGAAACAAATGAAATTAATTTTGATATGTTGTGGGAAGCTCTTGAGATTGTAAAAAATATGAAAGAAAAACCAGATGAATTGAAAGAATGGAGAATACGATGTTTAAAGAAAATGGGACTGATGTAGTATGAACATTATAGAGAATAATAATATTACAAAAAACTTTGATAGATTGTGGACTTACAGTCAAGAAAGCATTGGAAGAATGATTTTATATCTTCAGTACTTTCTTGATTCTTTCAAACCTGATTTATATAATCCCGATGAAAAAGATAAGATCTCGTTTATAAAATTCGCAAAATCATTCTCTGAAGAGTGGGCTAATTGCTGGTATAAAACACTCGATAAAAATATTGATTACTTAGTCGCAATTCTTGACAAATTTGAAAATGACTATAGAAATCAATGTGATAAATTTTATGGAGAATTATATAAACAAGAAATTGAATTCAAATTTATTAAAATATTTGAAGAAATTTTTCACATTTATATTGATGAAGTTAAAGTATATTCACTAATAAAACAAATCAGAGAAAATTCATTCAATCCAGAAAAAAGAACTTTTAAAAGAGAGATATATTTGGATGATGTCAGATTTAATATTTATGATGATATTATATTTGATATTAAAATAGTTGATGATCTTCCTAAAATTAAAATCATATCTAAATTAAAGTTATTCGATTTTCAAAAATTAAACAGTGTTACCAAAGAAGTGGATATTAGAGAAGAAATAATCCAAGAGATTGAAAGGTTGGAATTAAAGTATGCCTGATCAAGTTGAAAAGATTTATGATATATGTGATGAGATATATAATGAATATAGAAAACGAATAAATAATCTTTCCGAAGAGATGGCTAAAGTTCTAATTCAAAAACTGAAAGAAAACGAGATACCGACACGAGAATCGACAGGAGAATATACATGCTCAGATTCAAAACAGAAATTGATGGCTGAAGATAGGTTATTAAGTTTGTGTAGTACCTTTGAATTTAACTTTAGATTTACATGTTTATCTGAAGAATTTTAACAAACTTATGTTAAGGAGCACCAAATGAATGTTATATTTAATTTAATTGGCGGTCTGGCATTATTTATTTATGGTATCCATTTAATGGGTGATGGACTCGAAAAAGTGGCTTCTAACAAGATAAGAACTATCTTAGGAAAATTAACAAGCAGTCCATTAAAAGGAACTATTGTTGGCGCAATAATTACATCTATCATTCAATCAAGCTCGGCAACTACGGTTCTTGCTGTAGGTTTTGTAAATGCCGGACTTCTCAGTTTCTATCAAACGTTGGGTATAATATTTGGTGCCAATATAGGCACAACGATGACAGCACAGATTATAGCATTCAAACTGACGGAATATGCGCTACCCGTGCTGGCAATTGGTTTATGTTTATATCTTATTTGTAAAAATAAATCCTGGAAATATTTCGGACTGTCATTGCTTGGTTTTGGTGTTCTATTTCTGGGATTAAATATTATGACTATTGGTGTAAAACCATTAGCTGATAGTATAATATTTAAAAATATTTTTATAAGATTTAATACAAACCCTATTTTAGCTGTCATTGCAGGTGCTATTGTAACAGCCATTATTCAAAGTAGTAGTGTCACAACAGGCATAGTATTAACTTTAGCATCTCTTAATCTCATAACCCTAAGTGGTGCAGTACCTCTAATTTTAGGATGTAATATTGGCACATGTGCAACGGCATTATTGGCATGTATTGGAACGTCAACAAATGCCAAGAGAACGGCAGTTGCACACCTTTTCTTTAACGTTTTTGGCACACTTATTTTTCTACCATTTATACATCCATTTACTCACTTGATTCAATTAACATCTATTGATCTTGCTCGACAGTGTGCGAACGCACATACGATATTCAATGTCACATGTACATTACTTATTTTACCATTTACAAAACTATATAGTAAATTCATAATCAAATTAGTAAAAGAAAAACACACTGATAGTGATGATTATGCGGATACTAAATATCTTGAAAATCATTTATTGCATACTCCATCTATAGCAATAGAAGCAGCGACAAAAGAGATTGTTAAAACATTAGAGTTGTCAAAAATTATGATACAGTCTGTCATAAACGCATTTTCAAAAAATGATCTTAAATTTCTTGAAAACATTGAACAAAAAGAGGAAATTGTAGATACTAGACGGTATTCTATAACAAGTTATTTAGTTCGGTTGATGGAAGAAAATTTATCACATGAAGAGTCCACAAAAATTCCTGCACTGATTCATATTGTTAATGATGTCGAAAGAATTGGTGATCATGCAATGAATCTTAGAAATCTCATTAAACAGAAAATAGAAAATAAATTGTCATTATCAGACGATGCAACACAAGGGTTAATGACAATGTATAAGGAACTTTTAGACATGATTGAAAGTAGTATTTTTTCACTTCAATCTAATAAAGTTGAGGATGCTCAGTGTATCGTAATTAAGGAACAAATGATTAATGAACTTAGAACTAAACTTAAAAGTGACCATATTAATAGATTAAAGCAAGGTCAGTGTGATGTACTTGCTGGTATTATATTTATTGATATAGTTAACAATTTTGAAAAAATAGGAGATCATCTAAAAAATGTGGCTGACGCAATTTTGGATGATCTACAATGGCATGAAAATTCTGATTAGGAGGTGGACTTAAAAATGAGTTCATTAATATGTGAGGTTGTAAAAATTAAAAATATTACACCTCATGATAATGCGGATAGATTAGAAATTATTCAGGTTAAAGGATGGAGTTGTATTTCTTCTAAAGGTAAATATAAGGTTGGAGATGAGGCTGTCTATATTCCTATAGACAGCCTCATTCCATTCGAGTTATCTGAAAAGTTGGGAATAACTGGATATCTTACCAATAAAATAAAAGATACACAGGGTAATATCATAGCTGGTCGTGTTAAAACAGTTAAACTTAGAGGTATATTATCTCAAGGTTTGATTATTGATAAAGAACCAGAATGGAAACTTGGAGATGATGTTAGAGAAATACTGAAGATCGAAAAGTATGAACCACCAGAAACAGGTGATGGTGGTTGTGCTTTAAAATCAAAAGGATTTACTCAATATCCTGAATTTACTGGTTTTCCACAATATACCAACATTGAAAATTTCAAGAATTTTCCTGATATATTTGAAGAAGATGAAGAAGTAGTTATTCTTGAAAAAATTCATGGTTGTTTGAATTATGAATGTGAAATAGATCTATTTAATGACAAAAAAGAAAAAATTGGAAAAATAGTAAATGATAAATTAAATTTAGAAGTTAAAGGTGTAGATGAAAATAATAATATAGTTTCATCCAAAATATTAAATTGGTTTAATAATGGAATTTCAGAAAAATGGAAAAAAATAAAATTTACTAGAAATGGGATATCTGGTAATCATTATGGTATATTAATAATAACTGAAAATCATGAAATATTTAATCCAGATTTAAATAAATATATTAAATGTTCTGATTTAAAAAAAGATGATAAAATTTTAATTAATAATTATCAAAAAGAACTTTCATATATTCAAGAACAAGTACTTATAGGAAAAATGTTAGGAGATGGTTGTTTATCTGATAATTCTATTCAATTTGGACATAAAAAAGAACATGAAGAATATATTGATTATACATTAGAATTACTAAATGACATTTCTGGAAATAAACAAAAAAATATAATTAGTGGTTACGGAACTGAAATGTGTCGAGCAAGAACTGTATCAGATAAATCAATAAAAAAATTATTTTCATATTGGTTTATTGATTCCAAAAAAGAAGTTCCAAAATCTATAATAGGAAAATTATCACCAATATCATTAGCATTTTGGTATATGGATGATGGTTCATTATCTCATAACGAAGACCAGAAAGATAGAGCATTATTTGCAACATGCGGATTTAATGAAGAATCTATTGATAATTTAATTAGTGCGTTAAAATATTTAGATATAAATTCTACTAAATATAAAAGTGATGAATATTGGAGAATAAGACTTAATCATGAAGATGCAAATAAATTATTTGTTTTGATTTCACCATATATTCCAAAGTGTATGCAATACAAATTACCAGAAAATTATAGATTAAATATTAATCCTATTATTACCAAAATAAAATTTAAAAATATTCCACTTTTAACTGAACAAACTATAATTTCAATTGATGATTACATACCAACTGACAGATATAAATATTTAAAAACTCGTTATGATATTGAAACAGAAACACATAATTATTTTGCAAATGGAGTATTAGTACATAATTCTAATCTTAGGACTGGTAATGTAGATCCTTTTAATATCAATTGGAAATATATTCCATTGATGTTAAAAATGAGATTATTACTAACTAAATATTTAGGTGTTAAAAACCCAGGATTCTTTGTTGTTGGTACACATCGTACTAACTTGAAGAGAACACAGAAAGATAAGTTTTTGAATGTATATTGGAGAATGGCAGAGAAGTATGAATTGAAAAACAAATTGAATTTGGGTGAAGAAGTATTTGGTGAGATTTATGGATATGGAATTCAGAAATTTTTTCCTTATGATTCACCATTTACTCAAACTGTAAGATTCTTTGATGTGATCATTGATAACCAATATTTAAACTGGTATTGGTTTAAAAACTTTTGTGAAAGAAAAAAACTTCCTATAGTTCCTATATTATATGAAGGTCCATTTAGTATAGAAAAAGTTATCGAACTATCATCTGGTAAATCAACCATTGGTGATCACATAAGAGAGGGAGTTATTATCAAATCCACAACCGAACAATTTCATCCTAAATTGGGTAGAAAAATACTCAAATATATTAGTGATGAATATTTAGTATTCAAGGGCAAGATGGAAGATAAACTTTTAGCTGAAGGTAAAGTTCCTGAACTTGATACCTTTAGTCATTAGAAAGGTTATATGTTTAAATATTTGAAAATTCAACAATCTGAATCTGATTTGAGTTCATTATTAGATCCACAAAATCGTTTATTAACTATGTTTAAAGAGGCTTGTCCTGGATCATTTAAACATTCCCAAGCTGTAATGACAATGGTTGAAAGTGTTGGATCTAGTTTAGGACTACACGCAATATTCATGAAAGTTTGCGCTTTATATCACGATATTGGAAAATTATTTAATCCAAAATACTTCAGTGAGAATCAAGCGGAAGGTGAAAATATTCATGATACATTAGAACCAACTATTAGTTATCAAATAATAACAAGGCATGTATCAGATGGTGCTTTAATACTCTTAAACAATAGAAATTTTTCTCGTGATATTATCGATATTGTCTCACAACATCATGGATCGACAATTGTTAAATATTTTTTTGATAAATCACAAACAACTGATAGTTCTACTTTTAGATATAAGATGATGAAACCTCAAAGTCTTGAGGCTGCGATTTTAATGATGTGTGATATCACTGAAGCAAAATCGAGATCGATATCACAGTCTCAACCTGAGAATTTAGATCCAGTTATTATTATAAACTCAACTATTGACCATTTATTAAATGATGGCCAATTTGATGATGTTTATTTAAGATTAGGTGATTTGAAAATAATCAAAGAGATACTGATCAAGGAACTTGATTGTATCTATCAAAAACGGGTAGATTATGATAAGGTTGTTGGACATAAATAGATCATATTATATATATTAATATGTGATATTTGTAATGGGTTTTTGGTCAAATTTTAATTATTTTCACAAGGAGAATAAATCATGTCAACATCTGAAAATTGTGTAAATTGGTATATCAAGTATGAGGACGGATATGGGAACATACAAGTAATTCGTAAATCCGCTGAAGAGTATGATGATGCTGTGGCTTCCCTGCGGCACCTGAAAAGTAGAGATTTGCGGATCATCGAAACCAACGTCCAGTAGTATATCAATGTTTTTTATATGAACCAGTTTATAATTAACAATGGAAGACTGATTTGATTTCTCAATCAGTCTTCCACAAATTTATTTTTTATTTTTTTTCTCTTGTATTTATTTCAACAGCTTCATATACTTTCCTAACTACCATCTCAGGAGTTATGGCTTTCATACATTTCTTATTCGGACATTCCCAATTTCCAATTATCCCTTTAAACATTCTTATATCACCATAATATGATTCAGGTCGTCCACATCCAATATTATCACATGAATCTTCAATCCAGATATTTTTATTTAAATCGTGACCATAAATGTATGGATTACTCCTACCAAATAAAACAACACCAGACTTATCAACCGCAGGTCCAACATGATTTAAGAAACTATCAACTGTAACAAAAGTTAATGAGTTTTTAACTAATGCCATAGTTTGTCTAATATTAGTAATACCTATTAAATACGTTGTTATACCTTTAATTGGTTCTTCCTTAATTCCTCCAACTTGAACTGTATCAAATGTTTCATTGAGTCCTTTTACTAATTCTTCCCATTCCTCTTTAAACCAATTCTTATTATCAGTCAAAATATCTCTCTCATTAAAATTCATTCTACCGCCATAAGGTTGTATTAATATAACTGGTCTTGGAAATGATGAAAGAAATTTTTGAGCTTCTTGATCTTCTTCTTTAGTTATATAAACCTTGATATTATCACCCGGATATGGAAGTTTATATGCATAACAAAATGCCTGACTTAATTTACCGGGAAATAATCTGTAGATTGGTAAATTATACATGTCACATTTAATAATACTTCTGAAATCCCTCAGAGGTTTTACCCAAGTTTCATATATATCTTCTGGTGAACGAGCACTATATAATTTATCAATATTTGGATTATTGAAAAAAATTTCTGGATAAAAACTTGAAAAAATTATTTTTTTGTCTTTAAATATTTTTCTTGCTGATTCTAACATTGGTGTTGCACAAATACAATCACCAATACCACCATCTTGAATAATAACAACATGATCATCTGATGGTTTAGGTTTTCCCATTACTTCATCTATGGTTGTTAAATTGTCTTTTACGTCATCTAATTTTTTTGATAAATCTTCTGTATATTGAATTCTCTTTTTATCATTCTCGATCATTTTTTCGATTAAATTATTCATTATTTTCCTTTCGAGTTATATATATTAATAGGTGATTATTTAAATATATTTTTTCAATCTTTCACATTTTTATAAGGAGATCCGCATCATGAAAAAAATCTATGCGTTGATCAGTTTCAAAACTGTTGTTTGTGCTGTGATTGCTTATTCACAACTGGATCTTCTTAATCTCATCATTGGTATCATTGACGATGAGATTAAAATCACTGATAATAGGTGTAATTGTTTTCGTCAACATCAAGCACACCAAGCAAGTGGTGGGATCATCGAATGTATTGATATAATGGGTGTTGGTTACATTGGAGAACCAAAACCTGGAAGTCTGAAGTACTCTGGTATAGTTTGTAAGATTGAAAATGGTGAAAAAACCTCAACATCACCTCTTCATGCTTATATGGATGATCTGATTCAGGATGCGACCCGTGATCTTTACGATATGTTGAACACTATTGCCTGATTGGAGGAACCACATGAAAAATTTTTGTACTATCAATTATCGCACATCCACATTCTATTTTAATATTGAAACATTATCACCACTGGTTTTTCTTGCCTTGATTTCTAATATTGTTAAAAATAATGTAGTAATTCTTCCACAAACTGAAATCGAATTCTATAGATATCGAGACATGGGTGGTGAAACTTTTCATATAGATATCATTGATATCGTGATGAAATCAAGATCACCAATGATTACCGGAATTGTTTTGGTTCAGCAAGGTGGTAAAAATATATCACAACAAACATTGGCTGAATTTATGGATGTGTTGATCAATTTGTGTTCCGCAGAGATTAATAATCTTCAGTCATTAATTCAATAAATATGAAAAATATAACGGAGAAGCTTTTATCTCTCCGTTATATTTTTTTTGTCAATTTATTGGAAATATAAATTTTTAGAACTAAAGTACTTTTCCCATTTATTTAAATATTTATTCCAGTTATCATCAAATATTTTTCCAAAATTATAATCTCTGGTTGTTCCATTAACAAGATGTCTCACTCTTGCTTTTGGTTCATATATAACAGAATATCCCCTCATATTCAATTCAGTCATTAAATCAGACTCTTCAAAATAAGCCGGACCAAAATCAGGATTAAAATTTAAATTTTCTTTTCTTAAAATATCAAGATTATATAAACAATAACAACCATTTATCCATAATCTTCTTTCAACATGATTTGTGATTGGGTTATTTATTTCCATTCCACAATAAGGATCTGATATTTTATTATTTTTAATTCGAGTTCCTGTATGAATAATTATATTTTCATTCCAGTGGATAACTTTACCACTAACCGCTGCAATATTATTGTTTGTTAATATTCGTTTTACAAGATTGGTGAAGGCATCTGGAAATAATATAGTATCATTATTTAATAAAAATAAATAATCAAAATTTTCATGTTTGGCATAATTAACTGCATTAATACAAGTTTGAGTATAACCGATATTTTTTTCATTACAAATAATTCCAACATGACTATCTATAGAATTTTTTAATCTATTTAATTCTTCTTTAGAAGAACCATCATCCCAAAGAATAACTTGCCAATTAAAACCGCTTATATATGATTTGAATAAACTATCTAAACAAGATATTGTGAGATCTGATTTATTATAAAATGGAATTGAAACAAGTATATATGGTGTCTTCATTACCAATCCACTTCCGTCTTTTTAATGATAGCTCCTATAGATTCTAACCACGGAATTAAATGATTTTTAAAACAATCAGGACAGATATCAACTTCTGTAATTTCTTTATTACCACCTTCATGATAATAATCTCTGCCTTCTTCCATATAAATTTCAGTATTTAAAATATCATAATTCTCATCAGTCCATGAATCTTTATCATTAACACTATATATTTTTTTACAAATATCACAGACTTTTGACATTATTACTTCTCTTGTTCTCGCAGGTACTGGAACTGTTTTATATACTTTCATAATTTCTCTCTTATTAAACATTTCAATAATTTAGACTGTTTATCCCATGAGGATACGGTATATGGTATTTCTTGTATTTTTTCACTATTTCTAAATGAATCTATTGCAGATTGAATAAATAATTCTCGATATTTATTTGAATTATTAAGTTCACTATATTCTATTAGGTTGCCATTATTATCATCGATCACTTGTTCTGATAATGCACCACTCTTTGTTGTTATAATCCATAATTTATTGGCTAAAGCCTCTAACACGCTCATACAACTTGTTTCTATATAAGTACATGGATACAACATTACTTTAGCTGAGTTTAAATGATAATATAAACTTCTCTGACATACACTTCCAAAAACTTCTACATTTGGTAGATTAGATAATTTATCATAAAGATCTTTAAAATAATGATTGGATTGATTATAAAGATCCATTCCACCAAATATTTTTAATTTTGGATTAATATCATAATATTTTCTACATTTTTGATATATTTCTACCCAGTAATCAGCAAGTAAATTCAAACCCCTAAATGGAGTACTTGTATATACTGCAATATTTTCTTTCTTAGTATCTGACGACCATTCAGAATTATATCCATTTCTCAAAATTCTAATATGAGAATCTGGAAAATTTTCTTTTATATTATCATGTGAGAATCTACTATTAGCAAGTATGATATCAATATTTTTAATACCATATTTATTTTTTTGTAAATTTTCTAATTCAGTTTCATTACAAATATCTTGACTCCACAAAATTTTTAATTTTGAATCGATATATGGAATCGTATAAAATATTTCTGGTTGGCGAATTGAAATAAGAACATCGGCATCGAAATTTTTAACATCATTATAAAAATCAGTTATTGTTTTGAATATGACTTCTTTATATTCTTTATATTTTCCAGAATTATTATTATAAACTATAATTTCATCTGTAGGACAAGTCATTTTAAGCGCAAATGCCATATTTAACATTGCACTCTCAGAACCACCGAGTCCTCTTGTTTCTAAACTATCAGCTTCAAATGACATTCTTGAACTAAAAAAAATTATTTTCAATATATATCATCCCTTTCATAAAATTCTCCATTGGTAAATATATTGATATAATCAACAACCTCGTCTAAATTTTTTAACCAAATCGCTCCATTACCTCCAACCATTTCACCAATTAATTCTAATGATTTAATTTGATGTTTTGTCATACCTTCTGGAAGAAAACAATATATAATTGTTTTATATGGATATTTTGATTCATAATCACAGTTAGTAAATTTATTCGATGCATCAACTATTTCGGCTATTGAATAATAGCCTGTAATTTCTTTAGTGATAATATAAAGATGAATACTGCATATTTTTTTTTCTTCTTCTTCTTGTTTTTGACATTCAAGCGTCCAGTCTTCTACAACTGGATTAAAATAATCAACTTGTAACTTTGGAATAATTTCATTTCTCCAAGTTGAATTACCACAAGTTCCTCCAAGAAAAACCCTGGTTCGTGGTCTTATATCAAATGTTTTTACAACTCTATCAACGATTTCATCAAAACTCACTATTCAATCTCCTCATAATCAGCAATACATTCCGGTGCTTGAAACACTACTGTTATATCTTCTATAATTCTATTTTTACCAACAGTAAAATCAATTTTATATTTAAAATCAATATAGTCGTCATTTGTTGTTTCACTAAATTCATTTTTGTATTTATAGAGTTCATCCATGATGGCTTTTCTATAAGTCATATAATAATTATCTAATGAATCACCTACTACTAATTCTGTACCAATAAATAATTCCAGTATCTTATAAACATTTTCTTTTATTTCTCTAATTAATTCTGTATTCATTTTTATTCCTTTTTCAAATTTTTATATGATTCCACGTTCTACCTGTTTTTATTTTTGAAATTGCTGCTCGATTAACTCCAAAAATAATAGCGATTTGTGTTTGTGTGAAATTTTTTTCTATAAGTAACATTTTTATTTCGATAACGTCTTGTTCTATTAATTTTGAAGTTGAATTATTTTCTCCTTTAAAATTAGCATGATTTTCTTTAATTTTATTTCTTGTTTCTATCGATCTAGATATTCCTTTCTTTTTTTCACTCATTTTTTTTCTTGTTTCTTCTAAAACAATATTTCCACTTTTTCCTTCACCGCCAATAGTTTCATTAACAATAGGTCCAGTTTTTAAATCAAATCTTCCTATTTCTTTTATTAATTCAATTTCTTTATCTAAAGACTCTTTCTCACTTAAATTTTCAAATAATTTTATAACAATTGGTTCTAATCCCAATTTTTTAATTTTATTTATTTTATTTTCAAAATGTGGATTTCTTCCATTAATGTTTTTCCATCTTCTATCTTTTCCTTTTCCAACATAAAGCGGACTATATAAAAAACAGATATTTTCATAACAATATCTTCCAAGTTTTCTTGGATCTAAATAAATATAAATATAAAAATCATTCACTTTCTATTCCTTTATACAATCATATCTAAGCGATATCTCGTCATTATCTGAAGTATTAAAATTTCTAATAGTATTATTAAAACCAGCTTCTTTCAACATGTTTATTAGAAGTATAATATCGAATTGACTTTTATGACTTTGCCCCATAATTTCTTTATTACCATAGATCGCACCATAATAATCTTCTATTTTCCATTCATTCTTTTCAACTTTATCAAGTATACAACCAACATCTGGAACTTCTACAATAAATTGTCCACCTTTTTTCAACCATCTATAAAATTTTGATAATATAAATTTAACATCTATCAAATCAAAATGCTCTATTACTTGAGATGCTAATATTAAATCAATAGATTCATTATCAAATTCTAATTCTCGAATATCTTTTAATATATCTGGTTCACATTCAGGATTAATATCAATATTAATAAAACCATCAAGTTTCATGTGATAACAACCCACATTTAATTTTTTACCAAAACAATTCATTTGATTATCAGTAAATGGATATTCTACTCTCCTAAATTTGTTAATGTCTTCTATATTATATTTTGATAATAAAAGTTCTTTTGCTTTAACCAAACCTTTTTCTTGCCATTCAGCTTTCTGTTTGAATGTAGTATCACAATGATAAAATGGAAATCCCTCATCATTAATTCTCTTCAATTTATAACCCAGTGATTGAACCCGATAAGACCAGTCGTTGTCCTCATATCCCCAACATTCTTTCTCTTTATTTCCAAATATCGGATCAAAACCGCCAACCTGTTCCCAAACTTTAGTCGATGTAAATAAACAAGCGACTGAAGCTACATAGGACTGGAACGGTTCGAACCAAGTATATATTGGACTAACTACTCCCATATCTGTTTCACTTATAAAGAGTTCATACAACATTCTTAACCAATCTTTTTCAGACCATTTACCAAGTACGAGAGCGTCATCATCAATAAAACAGATATATTCAGTATCTTCTGGTCTGAGTTTAGCACCTTGATTTCTGGCTTCACTTACAGAGAGTTCTTTATCAACTTGAATATGAGCAATATTCATTTGATGATGTTCTAATAATTCAAGCAAACTTGAATATGATTCATCTGAAATATCATTATTAACTATAGTCCATGAAAATTCAGTAGTTGTATATTTATACAAACTTTCAATTAATTTTTCTAATTTTTCATGATTACCATGAGTTACGGTCACAAGATGAATTTTAGGTTGATATGAATTCATTATTTCATCATCCACTTGTTTAGCTGCAATATCAGCAAGATCATTAACTAATTTTTTTTCAAATGATATTGGATTTTTAACAGCTTTTTCGAGAACATTTGCTGGATAAACACGCATATTCTTATTTACTTCATCGGCTTTCTGAATTGGAACTATTATAACTTCATTTTTAAAATTATTCTTAAATCGTTCAATAAAAATTTTTTCATCCTGTTCCCATAATATTGGATCATTTGGTTTTCCACCATCTGTTCGAATACCACCAGTAGAAGGATGGAAGTGAAAACAAACTGCATTTTGAGCGATTTTTAATTTTCCACCATCTAAAAATAATCGATAACTCGTATCTGTTTCTTCTCTATGACCTACTTTTGAGTAACCAAGAAAATAACCACCTATTTTTTCAAGTGCAGATTTCTTATACATGAAACCAGAATGAAGATGTTGAATTTGATATTTTTTAATTAAATCAGCGTTTAAATGTACGTTCATTTGTAAGATACCGTTTACATATACACCACTATCAATTCCAAACAAAGTTCCAACATAATCTGGTATTTTTTCAAGATCTATGATTTGATCTGATATAGGAATAAAAGGTAGGATATAAATAGGACCAACGGCAACAACGTTATCATTAAAACAATTTATTAAATTTTCAATACACTCTGGTTGGAGAGTAACGTCATCATCTAAACGTAAAATAAATTCAGTTTTTGAATTTTCAAATATTTTTTGTCCACCAAATTGTGGACCTCTATTGACTCCTTTTATAATTTCAATATTATGGTTCAAACCTTCATGTAATTTTTTAAGAGATAAAAATGTAGAATTACTCTGTAAAAAATCATTTGAATTATCATCATATATGATAATATCAAAATCATCATAAGTCTGATTCAATAGAGATTGTAATAGTAAACAAATTTCTATTCCCCGATCCTTGTTCAGTATTCCCACTGTCAATTTTTTCATTATTCTTTTCATACCTCTCTTTGTACCAATTTTGTTCTTTTGATGTTTTTCGTTTGTGACAATTACTACATCGTACTTCACATTTTAAAATTTCTTCTTTTAATCTGTTATGGGAGTAATTTATTAAATCTGATATCTTTTTATCTTTGTCTCTCACATGATCAAATTCTAAAACAACTGGATCTGTTTCACCACAATCAACACATGGATGCCCACTTAAATATTCTAACACATAATTTCTATTCTTATCTCTTCTTTTGTTATTTTTTATTTTTTGTTTATTCTTTTTATTTTCAATATCTATTTCGTCCATTTTAGATTCCTGAAAGTAAATGGGATAAAGATAATTAATTATCTTTATCCCATTATATTATTTAATTACAATTCCAAATTTTTCTATTTTTTATTAATGATATCGTTGATCTACAAATTCCGAATATATTGGCAATTTCTTGTTGAGTCAATTTTCCTTCTTTCAATAATAATTTAATTTGAATTACCTGTTCTTCTGTTAATTTATGATGTGAGTTTTTTTCTCCATAATTTTTTATTCTATAAAAATGATTTCTTTTTTCTTTATTGTGGAAGCTACTATGTTTTGATACACTTATTTTTTCTAAATTCTCATAATAATTATTTTCTTTATTCTCATCTTTATGATGAACACACTCATTTAATTTTAATTTATTATTGTAGAAAGTTTCATAAATCAATACATGAACATTTTTAGTTTTATATATTCCATTTTTACATAGAACCACTATAAAATAACCTTTTTTAGTTTTACCTAATTTTAATATTTTTTCTTTTTTAAACTTCAGTGATTTTACTCTACCAAAACTACTGACTTGATAATCTGAAAAATTTTCTATAGTTTTCCAAATTTCATTATTATTATCTTTTATCATTAACTCTCCTTAGTTAATTTCCAAAAAAATAAAGAGAGAAAAATACTGGAGTTGGTATCTTTTCGGGTGCGCACCCTATTCTCTCTCGATTTAATATTTTAATTATAATTTAATTTTTTTTATAATAATGATATATAATTCTTGAATTTACAAAATCTCGACACCAATATAACCACTTAGGGGCATATGCCTCAATTCTTCTACCATTAGTTTGTCCAAAGACATCGAGTGTCCATGTACCATCTTTTACGATAATAATATATGATGTATGATCAATACCTAATTTCTCAATATATTTTTCAACTTTATTTATATTTCCTGAGTATTCTGTCGAAACTATCATTATTCTGACACTTCTGCTGGTGTCCAAGTTTGTCCACCGGCCATTGTAAATAAACCAGCAACTAATATAATTTCACCATCAATGGTTTCTTGAACACTCGTAGTTCCTTCAGGAACCATAGTTTGTCCAATAGTATCACCTTCCTCTTCAGTCATCTCAACAACTTTTCCAACATTATCAGCTAACCACTCGTCTATAATAGCCTCATCACCAGTCATGATCATTAGATTAGTATATTTTTCTTCATATATTCCTGACATGGGAATATTACAACTTATTTCATTAGGCCATCGGGTAGTACAGTCATCTGACTGCACTACATCATTATCAGATTGAAATTTTACATATACTGTTGCCATATTACATCTCCTATTTATATTGCGTAATAGTTCCTAAATTCCATCCTAACTTGATTATTTTCAAGATCAACAATCTGTGGATGTCCATAAAAAATTCCATTTGTTTTATCTATATGAAGACATTGAATACCAAGATCGGTTATAATATCATGGCCTAGATCTCTAATCTTTTGGCATAAATATGTATCCTCAGTTATAGCAGGTCTATCATTAACTGTACATGTTCTATACCAAGGAAATTCCATTTCTTTAAAAATACTTGTTTTAATTAATGTACATCCAGATGGAAGAACTAATGTGTTGTGAATAATATTACTAGAGATATAAATTATTCCATTTCTATTAATTGGAAAATCAGTCTTTAATTGAAAATTTTCAATTGGAATCGGCACACTTTCCTCATCCATATGCATTCCACAAGATTCTAATGGTAAATATTTACGATAATAAAAACCACCAGCAATATCTGCCTTATGTTCAATTAATTGAACAAGAGCATTCTTAGGAATAAGAACGTCATCATCAACAAAGAAAATATAATCATAACCTTCTTTCAAGGCTTTATTAACAATAAAATTTCTTGCATCTGGAACACTAAATCCATATGGCATTTCAAGACTACAGTCGAACGCCGCTGGAGTTTGCATGTTATGAAAATTTGTAACATTCTTATCTTCAGCAACTCGATGTGGTGTTGCAACCAATATCTTCCGAACTTTTCGATTGAAAAATTTTTGAGTTATTGGATCTTTTTCCATCATCTCATCTTTTGATTTATAATCGATTTGATTGGTTTCAATTGGTTTTTGAACTTCTGTAACTTTATTTGCAGGTTCTGGTAATGCCTGTTGACTCGGCTGTGGTAAAACATTTTGTTGTTTATTTTGTAGTGCTCTTTGTTGATAATTCTGAAGATACTGTGTTGCAACCTCTTTGTTTTCAGGTGCCTGAGCAAATGAAATAAAATTCTTGACGACATGTTCTTTATTTTCAGCATCTAAAAGATCCATTTGTAATAAACGTTGTCCATATCGTTTCATATAACGTTCTGGATGATGAGCTTCCCAATCATCAAGACCATGTTTTACTTGTGGTTCAAGTTCGGCAATAATCTTTTCCCAATTTCTAATTTCTTTCATTCTTTCTTTGGCTGTTTTTCTTTGTTGAATCAAACCAAATTGTTTTTCTTGTAACTCAGTATTTTTCTTATCTAGTTTAACTATTATTTTTCTTCTTTCAAAATCATTAATAAAATCATTACATTCTAATTTATATTCCATTTCTTCAATTTGAATTTTGATTAGTTCTATATCCGCTAATAATTTTTTAGAGTGAAAACCGAGATTTGTAAATTCTTCTATGTGAACAGATGCTTCTCCAATTGCTTGCCAGTACTTAGAGTCTGGTGTTGGATGCTCGCTTTCAGAAAGAACACCATATCTCATTTCAAATTCAGATCTAAAAAATGAACGTTTTGCGAACCATTCTTGAAACTTATCTGCGTGTTCACACATGAATTCGATATCTTCTGGTTTTACTAAATTAAGTTTTTTAAGTTCATTTAATTTTGCTGGTTCATAAACTGTTATTTCGGTAGGTTCTTCCTTAACTTCTACAACTTTTTCAATTTCAATATCGATTACTTTTTGTTCTTCTTTTAATTCTTCACTCATTTATTTTTCCTCATTTATAATTTTAAATTTTAAATTACCACAATCCCAGATACGACAATAACCTTCTTTTGATGTCATTTTATGAGTTCTTGATAAATGAATAGATAACCTATTTTTATTCTCAAACTCTCTTCCACAAATTTCACATTTCATTTTTATAACCTCCTTTCATAAGATTATTCTTTCAAAAAAATAAATAAGGGAAAGATGTGAAAGTCATCCTTTTCGAATCATGAGTTCTATCCCTTATTTATATTATGTTAACTCATATAAAAAAATAAACTCAATACAAATTAATTTACTTTATGTCCAGTAAATAAACCCAAGGTATCTATTAAAAAACTAGTTCCACTATAATTTTGAAATGTAGCGCGTACTGTACCACCAGAAAGTAAATAAAAATCTGCTGATGTATTCATGGTATGTATAGCTGACATTCCAGCAGTAAAATATCTTTCATCTAGTACACCGTTATATCCAGATACGTCATTTATATAAAGAGAAAAAAAACCACTAGTTGGATTAGCATAACCACTAGATCTAATCATACAATCAAAATGATATACTCCTTCGGTTGGAGCAATAAATGAAGATGAATTAAATATTGATCCGATATCATATGATTCATCCCAAATAATTACATGATCACTATCATCATTTATTATTGTGGGATCTAATGGATCTGCACCAAATGCATACATTGTTCCAGCAGAACCACTATATCCCGATATTCCTGAATAACCAGAATATCCACTAATACCACTATATCCCGATATTCCTGAATAACCAGAATATCCACTAATACCACTATATCCCGATATTCCTGAATAACCAGAATATCCACTATATCCTGAAATTCCCGAATAACCACTATATCCTGAAATACCAGAATAACCACTATATCCTGATGTACCAGTTACCACATGCAGTACATTAAACCATATCGATACGGTTGTACCAACAATATTTAGACAAACACCTACTGCTTGTGATTGATTTGGAGCTATAGGAGAAATATTGGTTGTTGTTCCAGCTTCAGTATCTGATAAATAAAGAAGATCACCAATTGATGGCACAATACCAGTTTCAAGACGAACTCCATCAACTCGTCCAGATGTTTTTATTTTTCCTGTTCCATTTGATCCTAATCCAACACTAATAACAACAGCTTGTGCTAATGTTGTACTATCATCAGCCAATGCTGGATAAACAGTACCATCAGCACCAACATAACAAAGATCACCAATAGTACAATTGGTCGTGTCGATTATATCACGTACTGAATCTACTACTTCAAACTCTGTTTGAGTACCAAAATATAAACTGGCCTTATCTTTAACATAGACAAATCTACCTTCATCACTATTTACATCAAATGTTGAAGGAACAGAATTCTCTAATCCAGGATATATTTGAGTATAAGTTCTTTTACCAATTGTTGGTTCTAATGGATCAACATCATGAACTGAATCAATATAAAATGAACCGCTAAATAAAACACGCACAGATTTCAAGAATACATGTTTTGTAGAATCAAATAATGAATGATCTGTTGGTTTTATTATTTTAATACTCATTTGGGGAGGTGGTATTGATTTTGCATATTCATAATTTGCAACTATCCAGTAATAACCAGCTTCATTAAATGGTGTACCAGAAACATAGAAATCAGATTCTGTCATATCAACAGTAAAATCAGTATCAACTCTAATTAGTATATCATCTTTAAATAATTCACCTGCTGTAACAACTAAATGGTCTGTGGGTGATGTTGAATCAATTATAACATCAAGAGCATGAGGAGAATGAAGACAATCATTCCCTCGTGTTATCATTTGAGTTAGTCTACTAACTATATTTGAGTTATAATTACTAAAAGGATCTATACTCCTATTTTGTGACGGATATATATTAGCCATTATAATACTCCTGTAAACGGAATCTTGTGTCCATAGAAATATGTAGCACCCGATCCACTAAGTATCTTTATGCTACTTCCAAATCCAGTACTTAACCAAGTAATTTTAACATAATCATACGGTCCATATATATAATCATCTGCTGACATATGTACATAAAAATATCCACTGGTTTGATTTAAAAATACATTCTGAGATGATATTGTTTGTCCATTATGAATCATGGCGAAATATAAATTACCACTTGCTCCTGATGGATAACTACCTCCAAGTTGACAGTGAAAATTATATATTCCTGATGTTGATGGCGCATATGATACACCATTCCATCCAATACCACCAGCAGTTACATCATATTGTTCATTTCCAAATAATATTGTTCCAGAATCTTCCGAATTTAAATAATAAGTTAAGTTAGCTTGAAATGCCCTGAAATAAACAGGTGAATCATAGCCCGATAAACCACGTTGTCCTGAATATCCAGATACACCAGAATATCCAGATCGTCCACTAACACCACTATACCCACTAATACCACTGTATCCACTAACGCCACTATATCCACTAACACCACTATATCCAGAAACTCCAGAATAACCCGATAATCCAGAAAAACCTAATGGACCAATTTGTCCAGAATAACCTGAAATACCCGAAAATCCAGAAAAACCTGACACACCAGATGCACCCTGTAGACCTAATATTGCATCATTAAATAATGAAGGCATTAACCAGAGTGAAATTTCAGTAGCTGAATCGGTTAACGATCTACCAATTAATTGTACTTGATTTGGAATATTCGGTGCCCCATCTATAACGGTACCAGGATCATTTCCTGACAAATATACTAAATCACCTACATGAATATGATATCCTGTTTCAACAGGAACGTGGTCAACACGACCAGCTAATTTAACTCTACCCGTACCATCAGCAGCTAAACCAACATGAAGAACTACCCCAGTTCCAATTGTTGCTGTTGAATCGGCAATAGCAGGATACGCCTTACCATCATCTCCAACATAACAAACATCACCTAATTCACAGTTGGTAGTATCAATTATATCACGTACTGAATCAACAGGTTCGAATGAATCATCTACACCAAAATATAAACCAGCTCTATTTCGAACATAAATAAATCTACCTTCATCTGTATTTAGATTGAATGTTGAAGGAACAGAATTCTCTAATCCAGGATATATTTGAGTATAAGTTCTTTTGCCAATTATTGGTTCAAGTGGATCATAATCATGAAGTGATTCTATTTCCTGTTTACCAGTGACAGAATTATGTTTAACTTTCACAGCTTTTAAAAATAAATAACTTTCTGTTAAAAGATTATGTTGACTGGGTTTAAATATCCGAATAGACATTTGTGGAGCAGGTTTTGATTTAACATAATTATAGTGTGCTACAATCCAGTAGTATCCTTCCTCATTCCATGCAATTCCTGTATAAAAATCTTGGTCTGTCATGTCAACTCTAAAATCTGAATCAACACTTATTATAACATCATCTTTGAATAGAGTTCCAGTAGTTACAATAATATAAGTTAAAGGTGATGTACTATCAATTTCTACATCACATGCATGTGGAGAATGAAGACTATCAATATTTCTGGTTATCATTCTTGTAAGTCTACTAACCACATTAGAATCATAATTAGCATAAGGATCTATGGCGCGACTTTGTTGAGGAAAAATATTTGCCATCAACTTTCTCCTATATTTTAATATTTGTCCATATTTTTTCTGTTTTTATAGCTGAAATTGTTGTTCTATTAACACCAAACATATCAGCTATTTCTTGTTGAGTTAATTTTCCTTCTTTTAATAATAATTTTATTTGAATAACCTGTTCTTCTGTTAGTTTATGGTTATGGGATTTTTCTCCTATATTTTCAGAACACAATTCACTATAACAAATTGGACAATCTCGACCTTGTTTAAAATTACTCCAATTCATAGAATCTTTGTGACCTTCTGGACAAATATAATTTAATTTAGTAAAAGAGTTTTTATATTCACTTTTTTCCATTAATAATTGATATCCTCTTTTTTTAAATTCATTTTTAATTTCTTGATAATTTATTTTTTTCTTATTTACAGATTCTTCTGATTTAAATTTTCCTTTTTGTGAATTTGACATTTTTATTTTTGAAAATTTAGAGAATGTAAATCCACTTATACCTTCTCCACCATCTGTCATATTAAGAAGTGAACCAAAGTTTAAATCAATTCTTCCGATTTCTTTTATTAAATTTTTTTCTAATTCAAATGACTGATTCTCATTTAAATTTTCATATAATTTAAAAACAATTGGTTCTAAACCAGATTGTTTAATTTTATTTATTTTATTAATAAATAGTTGACTTCTTTTCTTACTACCAACTTCTTTATATCTTTTTCCCTTACCTTTTCCAATATACATCGGTTCTGATAAAAAACAAAAATCTTTATAACAGTATTGTCCAGATTTTCTGGGATCTAAGTAAATATAAATATAATAATTATCTATCATTTTAGATTTCCTATAATTTTTTTTAATTCCTTTTTTGAAACGATGAACTATATATATTAATATATGATATTAAACAATGTTTAAATTTTTTATTAACCCTCATAAGAAAGGAGCACCAATGTTACGAGAACTTTTTATTTTACTTGAAGAACTCACTGGTGAGATTGTTAAGTATGATGAAACCTATAATCAGATAAAAATCTATTTCATAAAGTTATTTTCTTGTCAGGCACTGACAGCTCTTCCTGCCATTTCGATTACCTTTTCACCAGCACACAACCAAACAATCTCCGGCATTGTTGATTCAATGAATCATATCTCAATACTCTCCATGTTAAAACTATTTGCCAACTGGGGTCTCCTCCAGCCAGATATCCGAACCAAGTTCCTATCTCTCATTACAGAACTCGAAAAATCGGAAAACAAAACGAAGAAGACTCGTATGGATATTCTGGATATTCTCAGTGAAACTTCGTTTACCAAAAAATTTGAAAATTGGAATGATTACTGTCAATATACCAATTTCATTCCTGATTTTCAACTGGCCGGTGATGTGGATATGTTTATCAAAGAACAAGCCATGAAAGAAATAAAGAGCATCGTCCTGCGTGTTAAATCGAATGTCTCATTGTTCAATGTGGATAAGTACTATCTGATCAGCTTGTGTTCGATGGCCGGTATCGATTGTAGTTTATTTGATTTCAATGAATTACTAAAAACCACAACGGATGAATGGTTTAAGAATTGTACCGAAGGTGTGCTGACTATCAATCAGTTTATCGACCATCTGGATTGGATTACATCACGGTATTTCAAACCAGAATAGTTTATGTTCAGGTTTCTAAATTCATAGAGGGTAATTGTTCCCTCTATGAATTTAGACTTGATATTTTTTCTCGGATATGATGTAGACGAGGCATAGTCGCGGTTACTTCAATAAACTTCCAACCATCACTTTCAAGCATTCTTTTTTTAACATGATTAGAAATACCAGTTTGAACATTGTGCCAAAAAGAATTTGGAAAATCAAAGATTGTTTTTGATTTTCTATCAATTATATCGGTCATATAAGAATAAATAATACAACCGTTCTTATCATATTTAGTAATAAAAGTATTAGTTTCAATACCCTTATACATTGTCTTTAAAAAATCAATAATATCATTCTTATCTTCCATAGGATCTAAATGATTCTTGACTTTTTGAACTTTATTTGTTGATAGATCTTTTATCTCATCGTTTTCTTTAAACTCAACAAGTTCTTCAATTAAAGGTTTATTTAGTATGATTTCCACGGGCTGTTTTTCTATAGTAGAGGGTCTTCCTCTTTTCTTACCTTCAGTATAAAAATCTTTTCTAAATAATGGTGCATTATATTTCTCTTGATATTCATCAGATGTTATATTATGTAAATTTAAATGCCGAGGTGTAATAAAGTGAAATGATTTTTGACACACTTGACAAATAACTTTTCCATCTTCATCATAAAAATTGTTCATAGATTCTCCTATCAAATTAAAAATAATTATCTTTAATTTTTGTTCCCAGAGAAAGGAAGACATCTAAAATGAAGTGGTTTTTAAAACTTGTTATTATAATAACAATGTTGATTGTTATTTTTCTTGATTTATTTTATGCTATATTGATAATTATACCAAGAGTAATTTATATTATATCAGAAAAAATGGTCGATTTTACACATAATCTGGAGGAAAATTTATGAAAAAAATTTTGATATTTATTATGTTGTTTGTTTTATGTTCATGTAGTACCCCTGAACGAACGGTTGATACCATAGTCAATATTACAGGATCTTCAACAGTAACCATTACTTCTGATGGATATGATGAAAAAATTGAAGTTGATGGTTATTATTCAAATACCTTTAGTCCACGAGTTGGTTCCAAGTTTAGTATCAAATGGCAATCAAAAGATGATAAAGTTTCTGTGCAAATACTGGAGAATGGTAAAGTCATCAGAGAAGGTGAAGGTAAAAATGGAGAGATAGTCTGTGATGCCAGTACAGAATGTTTCATTGATTCGTTACGGAAAAAATTATGAAGAATATCAACCCACCGGAAAAGTTTGATCATTTTGTTCATGTGGTTACTCGGATTAAAGATAGTTGTTTAGTTAAAAAAGAATCAAATGTTACCACTCACTGTAATTCTCTATCCCCAGGTACTAAAAAAGATCAAGTCGTTATGATCCCTGACGTGTTACCAGTTGGTTGTATTGTGCTTGTCCAACAAGAAAACGGTAAACTTCGTGTTGGTGTTTCTAAGTTCAATCACAAAAAAGAAACTGAACACGGTAATACTTTTAACCTACGAACTGGTTATAATATCGCTGTTGAAACATCTGTATGTTTATTCATTGTCACTTTACCGGATTTAATAACTATTAGTGGTGAGTTTATTAAAACAATAATTAGGGATCATAATATCGTCGGTGATTTAATTGATATCTGTTCAAGAGAAAATGGTAAACCACCAGTAAATGTCAGATTTAATGAAACTATGAGATCCTTAAGATATGATCTTATGAAACTCAATAAAGAATTTAAAATAATTTCGGATGAAAATGAACTTTTGAAGTCGAGATTGAGAACTATTACACATGCCACGTACCGTTTAAATCGGAAAGTGACAAAACTCGGTCGGCTTTGGTAGTAAAGACGATTGGCTAAATTTTAAATTAATGGAGGAATTTAATTATGTTAAAGAATGGTTTTCAGGGTGTTGATTCTATTGTTCGGGAAGTTGTATACAAAGTTATCGATGGTGTCAAAAGTGAAGTTGGAATGGTCATTATGGTTCCAACCAACAATGGTTATCATCTTGGTGTATCTAAATACAATCGTAATCGGGAGATTGCCGATCATATTCCTTTCAGTCAAGCAACTGGATATGGTCTTGCATATCAAGCATCCGAGGGTGATATTATAATCACGCTTCCTGATCTTATCACCAAAGGTGGAGTTACGTTCAGAAGTAAAGAATTGGCTGAAAAGATTTTTCAATTGTGTCAATTAAGTATTTCAATTAATGTCGAAATCGCGTCGGCTACTAAACATCTTCTTCACTTGATGCATCTCAATCTTCATACACAACTGGAAAATATCCGTTTGAGATATGATCTAAAAAATATTAGTCGCAACCATACTCAACTTCACAAAAAAATTAAAAAGACAGCGAGAAAATATCAATGACAGCATTTGATGTATACTTAATCACAATATTAGATAATGTTAAATATTGTTGTAAGGGAGCAGTCACATTCTCAATTTTTTGTCTGGCTATTTCATTTGTAGTATGGGTAATTGCGATACTTGGGGATAATGTTCATTACATCGTCAGATATAAGTTTTTTCCTATAGTTTGTGCTATAATATTAACATTCTCAACAATTTTCACAGCCATGATACCAACTAGTAAACAGATGGCTGTTATTTATATTGTTCCGAAGATTGTTAATAATCAAAAAGTTCAACAACTACCATCACACTTAATGAAATTACTCGATGACTATATCGAAAATCTTATCAAAGATGATGACAAACCGGAGGTAAATAACAATGGAAATACCGGCGAAAAGCAGTGATTGGAATTATGTTAAGATTTCAAATGGAGGAAAACGAATTTTCCAACAGGATATTGTTGAAATCAAAGATAACGGACATAGTTATTTATTCACTATAAGAGAGGGTGGAAAAAATAAGATCTTCTCCTTCCTCAAAGAACATGTCAATTTTATGAAAGATTAAAACTTAAAGATGGGAGGGATCAATTTCCCTCCCATCTGAGGTGTTGTATGATACGTTATAATTGTTCTCCATTTATATATTATCTTGGAAATATAATGGGTATAATTTCCATTAGTTTTTTTCCATGTTTAATATTAGTTGAAATTTTTAAATCAATTAAGGAAAGAATAAGAAAATGAAAAAAGTTTTGTTAATAGTTACTGGATGCATCGCAACTTACAAGATTCCAATCATTATGACTATGTTGAGAAAAAAATGTCCTGATATTTATATTAAAGTAATGACAACAAAGAAAGCATTAGATTTTATAACACCTACTGTACTTCAAACAAGAGCTGATGAATATTTAAGTACCAGTATGATTGGTAAGAAAATAACGCATATTGATTCTGTTCAAGATCTTGATGTTTTAGCTGTTGTTCCAGCAACGGCAAACACAATAGCCAAAATTTCACATGGTATGGCTGGTAGTTTGGCCTTATCTGCTATATTAGCAACACCAATGAATGTTCCACGAATTATATTTCCAGCAATGAACAGTAATATGTATTTGAATATTGCTACACAAAAGAATATCGATGTATTGATAAGAAATCAATGGTACATTGTTAAACCTGTTGTTGGTAATCTTGCATGTGGTATTAATGGAGTTGGTAAATTACCTAGTGTGTCTACCGTTGTCGATCGAATACTTGAATTGGGTCGTATTAAAGTTAAAATCAAAGATGAAGCCAAAAATTCACAATTTTGGTTTAGTAATCATGTTGGTGAAATATTTGATGTTGTAAAATGTCATGCAAATATTTCTAATGAATTTGTAACTTTCCCCACTAATGATTATGCTGTTGTTGATCCACTTGATCATAGTAGATTTATTTTCATCACCGGAGACATGTGTGAAGAAATCTGATTTTTATATTAAAAAATCAAAAGTAGATGGTTATATAGGTTTTTATAAACCATGTCCTAGTTTAACTTCTTTTGGTAAAACTAAAAGAGAAGCTTTTGATAAGATCATAGATGCCGCTAGAGAAAAAGAATCTAATAGAGAAAATTTAAGACAATTTGCCATAATGCAGGAAGAGGCACAAAAAGATATACCGAGACTACTTGCTAAACTTAAAGAAATTGAAGATAAATATGAAAGAAAGAGAGAACAAGTGAATAAATATAATTATAAAATATCATGGTCTGATGATGACAATGAGTATGTTGGACTATGTGAAAAATATCCGAGTTTAAGTTGGTTAGCTAAAACTCCTGAAGATGCTCTAAGGGGAATTATTAAATTAGTTAATGAAGTTGAAGATGATATTGAAGTCCAATCTAAAAAAGATCCTGAATATAGAACTAGTGAAGAATGGCAAAAGTTATGTACTATGGAAGTTTATGATCCAGATGGTTGGGATCGACAAGGTGATTTTGATTATAGTTGGTGTAAAGAAAAAATTACCAGAGAGGAATTTGAACGGCGTTTATTTCAGTCAACATGTAAGTATACTAAAGAATATACTGAAATCGGAATCTGGAGGGATAAACCAAAATGAGAATAATCATTAATGATGGTAATTTATTTGATGGTACTCTCGAACAATTTAATGATTGTTTTTTTAATGTCACAACCGATTCAGCAAGAGAGGCAATAGAAGAATGGTGTAAAGATTTCGGATATAATATGAAGATTGAGGGTGAGATGAGTGAGAATACGAACGCTGATAACGGGAGGTAGTACTTGTTCCCGTATTGACAACGTAAGAAGAATAAGTAATATATTCACTGGTAAGTCTGGTACTAAGATTGCAAAATACTTTCTTGAACAGGGTGCTGTTGTTACTCTTTTAAATTCCAGACCATTAATTGAATATGCAGAAGAAAGCATTCGATCACTTGAATGGGATTACATAGATATCAATGTTATTCAATATAGAACATTTGATGAATTAAAGGATAGTATTCAACGCGAATTGGCCGATCAACCTGTTATGACCGGAGAAACACCATTTCAATATGATGTTATAATTCATTCAGCAGCCGTTAGTGATTATGGTGTTGATGGTGCTTATGAAATGGGTTATGATGATACTGGTAATCCAATGATGTGGCCAATTAATGAACCAAAGATTAAATCAGGAAGAAAAGAATTATATTTGAAATTAGTTCCTCTTCCAAAGATTGTTGATCTTATTAAAACTGAATGGGGTTTTAAAGGAATTCTTGTTAAGTTTAAACTTGAAAGTCAGAAATCAGATCAACAACTTATTGATATAGCTCTTAAAAGTATGAGACAATCGGATGCCGATTTTATTGTTGCTAATTGTCTTGAGTGGTATAGTCAAAGAGCAGTTATAATTTCAAAAAATGGTTCTATTGCTGATGTGAATAGAGACACTCTAAATTCTACTCTGTATGACTTAATCAATCAAGAATTATTACATAGAAAGGAAGAATAATGTCTATTACTGTCAGAGTTGGTGGTGTTGTTCTCGGTGCTTTATATGAACGACCAGATGGGAGTATCGTCAGAACATACCACTGGGATGGAACTGAAAAAACTGTTTCATATGTTGATGAAACATTGAAAAATAGTCGCTGTGTAAATCTTGAAGAATTTAGTACTTGGCAATTAAGAAATGATTTATACGATTTTCCCAATCCAACAGATCCACTTCTTCCATATGATTTTGATCTATGTTGGGATATTCAGTATACATCTCAACTAAAACGTGCATTACAATATGATCATCCAGATAAAGATGAGATATTGGAGATGATGGTGATACACAATATAACGATACAACAAATTATGTCTTATGTAGAAAATGACATTGACTAATGGATGATGTGTTGATTGGAATATTAATTGGGAGTATAACAACTATATTTTCAATAGTATTAACAATTTATATTAAGATGAAATGGGATAAAAAGTGAGAGAACAGCTCCTATGATTTCTCATAGGAGCTGTTTAATTTACTTATTTTCCACCCTTGGGTTTGCCCTTCGGTTTTCCCTTGGGTTTTCCACCGCCTTTACCAGCCATTGGAATCACCTCTTTTTTTTAAATATAAAAATAAAAAATTATTTTTTTTATTTTAATTACGCACCAATAGACAGCGTACAAATACCCAAAGGTCTTACAAGACTCGTAGCATACCTTGACAGAACTGTCAACGTAGGAGTGTAAGATAATGGATATGGGTGTAAAATTGCAGGAACATACGGACAGTATAAGTATATACATTTCAACTCTTCAACTGGCTTATAGATAACAATCATAGTACCTTGTGAAACAACAGCACTAGTCAATACTCTCCATTTGCCACCAGCAACAACAGCAGAACGATAACCTAACTCACCATCAGCATAAGACGTACCAGTATAGTTGAATCCCTGAAGATCTTCAAGAATAGCAACATCAAGTGGATTAGCCAAAATGGTATTACCTGACTCTAAATGGGTATCATTATAGATCTGAGCTGACAATTCGTTCAACACAGGTATAATGTTTTCATGCCAGTATTTTTCGCCCCAAGTATAGGTTCCGGGAGGAGTCCTATTGAATGTACCAGTATGAGTTGCACCAGGATTCAATCTGGTATTACCAGTAATCAAGGCGTTAACAATCTCACGATCGATATCAAGAGCAATCTGCTGACCAAGAATATTTACAATTTCAGCTTGCATAGATATGTCGAACAATGCTCGCATATCCTGTTCCATGTTGATGGTCCAAGCCGCTGAAATCTGTCTGTCTTTAGCATAGAGACGTACCTTATCAATGTTCAAGTTAACTTGAGGATTGATTCGGTTCTCTTCCAGAGACATTGTAACCTGATAACGAATAGAAGTTACAATACTAGTGGCACTAGATATAGCAACAGTACCATTCAAATAATCAACTTGACCAGAAAGAACATCAGTACCACCAGGAGTCGTAACAGAAGAACTGAAATGACCTTCAACAGCAGGAACGATATTAACATTAACCCAAGAAGTACCATCAGTTACAGCGGTAATCTGAAAATCTCTCTCTAAGTGAGCTTGTGTACTGGTTACACCAGCAACATTCAATACATCATAAGCAGTCTGAGGAACAGTCATAGCAGCCGTTACAGGCGTACCAACTGAAGGACCACCAGAAATATCTGTATTGATAACAGGTGCGGTATACTTAGTAGAACTATTAGAAGGACTAAAAGTTGCAGTAATAAAAGCTTTAATCGTCTCAGGTTTATCCATAGGAGCAACCGTAATGGCTTCTTTAGCTACAAGCTTAGGATAGAATATTCTAAGAATAGGCAAAGTCAAAGATTCATAAGGATTGATCTGAAACATCGAATTTTCCAACAGGTTAATTCGAGTATTCTCAGCCAAAAGTTTAAAAGCTTCCTTATCAGTCTTGTCTTTGATAGACTCAGCTAAACTTTCTACATATGTGTTAAAAGCAGTATCATCGGTAATAATATTTCTAATATTACCCGGTTTAGAAGGATCAAAACCACTCATTTTTTTCGTGGTTCTATAGGCTTCGGTAAGCATCTCTTTTGTATTACTAGACATTTGAAAAACCTCCAATTAAGTATCTAAAATTAAAAAAATGAATTAATCACTCAATACTGTACAATACTTATTAACTAACTTTATTGTTTCGTATAAATGATAGTCCAGTTTCTCGTTTGATAAAGTTTCAACAACCCTTAATAAAATGATTGTTTCATGTTTATCGGTTATATTGTTATGTGAAACAAGTTTACTCAAACACTCATATAATTGATTAATTTTTTTATTTTTGGTGTATCTACTAAATAATTCAGTCAACATCAATTTTGAGTTTTTAATTAACTTCTTATTTTTTTTGATTTCTTCTTCCAGGTTTTTAATTTGATTTTGTTTTAATATATTTGAGTTCTCTAATAAGGGATAAATTCCTTCAATTATTTGATTCATTAAATTAACTTTTTGTTCGTCAACATTATCCATATTTATGTCAGGAATTTCAGTATCAATTATTTTCATAATTTAGTACCTAAAGATTCTAATAGTGAAATTTTTTGATTTGAATTCTCAACATCTAACTCTTCTATTTTTTTGTTAATTTTCTCTTCAAGATCTTTTGATTTTTCCAGTATCATTTTTTGTTTATTTATTTTTTCTTGTAAAATATTCATCTGTTCATCAAAATTATTTTTATAGTTTAATTTTTTATCAAGTTCACCAATAGTTATTATTTTCTCAATGATATTTTTCATAAACTTAAAATCTTTTTCATAATTATGTTCCCACTGCTTTTTCGATTCATCATTTATTAGTTGCATCATTTATCCTAAAACATATTATTTTTTTGTTCCCGCACAATTTAAAAACAAAAATTTTAAACCCAGTTACTTGAAAATTGAATTATCTTAGTTTCAACTAATTTGTCGAAATAATTTGCTAAGTAACATCTACCATCGGGTGTACATATTGTAGTTCCACATGAACTTTCCTGAATAAGACTCATTGATTCAAATCTACATTCATTGAAGTTAACGACAGCGGCTTTGTGAGATGGCATTGAAACAGTATCAAATGTGATTATCATTAATGGTGCCTTAACAACATTATAATTCTCACGATTTCTTTCGAGTTCGGCCATTCCACGCATAGACAACCCCGCGCCTACACGATCTTTTAATAATCCTAATAATTTTCTACCATTATCGGTATCAAGCGTTTCAAGTTCTCCCATCAATTTATTACCATCAACTCCATATTCATTGATTAAATGGGAAACTTCTTTTAGTGAAACCGTTGATTGTCTTACAGCATCAATATCGTGATTGCCTGAAGGAAATGGATGATCCATTTCACCCACAAAACTTCTTGATTTTATTCTGTCATCACAACCTTTCATGCCTTCCATTAAAACATTTTTGGGATATATTCTTCTATTTTGGTTACTTTCATCCATTGTTTGCATAATCATACGAAATCGTGCTTTATTTCCAATATTTTTAACAAGTTTGGCTTCTTGGAATATTGCACTCTCAATAATAAAATGTGACATAATTATCCCTCTTGTTCATTCTTCACTTTAGCATTTTCTTTTTTATAATATTCTTTCAGTAGTGAATAAACTTCTAATAAAAATTTATAATAAATAACTATAAGTTCATCAATCATTTCACGAAATACTGAAATATTATTAATCAACATTTGAAATAGCTCAATTGAAGATGAGACATAATTTCTTAATTTTAATAGTGTAGGATCAGACTCGGAATCTAAAAATGATTCAATCGAAACAAGTCTTGAATATATTTTTTTTAGTTCATATATTTTTCCTAAATACTCTGGATCTTGAACTTCTTGTCCTGGAATCATTTCTGTACCGGGTATGGGTTGTCCATATTGATCAACTTGTGGTTGCGTCATATTAGGATCTTGATATTGTCCTGTTTGATTGGGATCAACCTGAGTTTGCGCTTTAGCGGCAGCTTGTTCTTCAGGATCTTGAGGAACAGCTTGTTCTCGTGCCATACCTATAGTATTAAAATAATTAAAATCTTGCGCCGTAGAAAAGTACGGTATATTAGTAGTGTATGTATCTGAATCTGCTGATAGATTTTCAACATCAGAATAATCATCATTTGATCTCGGTGTTAAATTATCAGATGCTGTACTAAATAATTTTTCTAATAAATTTTCTATTAATTTATTCATATAACTCCCTAACTTTTCCAGTTTTTATACTAGAAACTGTTGTTTGACTAACATCGTATTTATTAGCAATTTTTCTTTGACTTAATTTTTTTTCTATGTCAATCCTGATATCAATAATTTTTTGATTTGTTATTTTGTAATTTGGATTATTTTTTCCTTTAATTTTAATTCTTGTTTCTTCTGTAACCGCTCTTCCTTTTCCACTTTTAGATATTTTCTTTTTTGTTTCTTCTGAAACTATTTTATTTTTATTATGAAAACTAGAATGTTCGTTATGTGGTTTAGATTCTAAATTACCAACAAAATTATCTTCTTTATTTTCATTTATATGATGAGCATCATAACCTTCTTCTAATTTTCCTTTGAAAGTTTCATAAACAAGATGATGAATATATTTTATTTTAGATTTTCCATTTTTACACAAATTGATAAAAAAATAATTATAATTATCTTTGATCTGTTTTAATATTTTTTCTTTTCCAAATTTTAATGATTTAATTCGTCCTGAATTACTAATTTGATAATTATTTTCATAATCTAAAATATTTTTCCATATTTCATTTTCTAAATCTTTTAAATCCAAATTTTCAAATATTTTCATTTTATAACCTCCGATTTTTGGTTATTTTCCGAATGATAAATTTAAAGAGAGAAGGAAGTTCGGATTACTTCTTTTCGAGCGATCGTTCTCTATCTCTCTATTATACTTTAATATTGTGTTTGTGGTGGAACTGTACCAGGAACTCCAGACATACCTTGAGCACCTCCTATAGCAAACCCACCACCACCGAATCCAGTGTCTTCTGGTGGAGCAATACCCAATTTCTTTTCAATATCACCATCAATTTGGAAATTTTCAACATCGTTCCAATCAATATCTTGTAAATATTTCTTCTTTGAATATTCTTTTGGAATACCAATTCTTTCTAAACTTTCAATCAAATTAATTGTGTCGTTCATTCTCCTAGATAAAAGTTCAAATTGTAAAGATTTGGGTGTTGGAAACGCTATTGAGACATTATCCAATAATGTTAATGAACTTTCAGGATCAATTAATTGAAATATTTTTTTAATTAAATCGTTTATTTGATTTGTTAAATATTTTTGATGACTAACAATTGTCCTTGCAAACAGTATATTCTCTTCTGCTAATGTTGCTTTCATTGATGCGTTCTCTTCAATACCAATAAGCGGAGGTGGAACACCGAGTGCAGCAACTAAACTATCCCGAACAAACTTAAGTTCATCAACTTTACTTCTAATATCAACACGACCTTCATTGAAGGTTCCAATATCAACAAATGGTTTTCCATCTTTTTGAGGGATGTATATATCCTCGAATGTTGTAATCATTGATGGTATTGTATCAACAGTACCAAAAGAATCCATACTTATTTTTCTTTTCTTGAACTGTTCGCGCATTCCATCAATAATTTTTCTAGCATCTCTTGGCAACCCTAACTCAACACCAATTTTAAATTTCTCAGTTGATCTTGATAATCTTTGAATAGTTAAAGCTGTTTCAAGAGCGATTAAAACCTTACCAAGAAATGTGACCGAATCAATAATAGATTCGCCATAGGGATAATATTTAGTAGATGGAATTCTAAAGTGTTGCATCTTATCTGCTGGAACAAATCTAATCTGAACCTGTCTCCCAAGACCATATTCTGTTCCTCTAGCAATCGTTGCGATAATATCTCGCAGTTCTTTATTATCCCTAAATTCTTTCATGTCTGGAATTCGTTGTTCCAGATTTTTTAATATCGATATACAAATATCATTTATAGCTTGATCTGATAATTGATTTGTATGACTCATTATATATTTTGGAAATACAAGATAACCAAAACATATCGGAAACATCTCACTCTGTAATTTAATAACATTCCTTGGATCATGCATCATTAATTTTATATCAGAGATGTCCATTTTATCATCTTTAGTCTCATTTGAAGACTCATTGAATGATGTATAATCCATCATAATTCTGAGATTATTTTCATTATCATCTTTAACATTTAGTATATCAATGGCTTCATTCTGAGCATACTCATTACCATATGATTCGATTAAATACGCACGGCTAACCAAGGCAGTTTTTGATGAACCAATCTCAACAAAGAAATCACCATAAGCTAAAACATTTTTGACAATTAAATCAATATTTTGTTCAAGTTTTGTTTGCTTAACAACCTCTTTGACCAATTCTGTTTTTGATTCAGTTTCTATTTCAGATTCTAAATATGACTTTGGTTTAATATCAAGTGATTGTTTTGTTATATCATCAGGTGAAATAATATTGTCTACCAGTACTGTCAATGCTCTATAACAATATGAGATATTTGAAAATATGGCATTATATGATTTATATCTCATCAATCGGTTAGCTTGACCATACATAGCAGGACTTGGTGCCCCACCATGTTGCATGAATTTTTGACTACCAAGATTAAAATCACTTTGTTTTGATATTAAACTTTTGAGGAGTTCTATATACCCAAGTTGTCCAGTCTGATTTTTAAATGAAGATATATCTTTTATAGCATTGTCGAGATTAGTATCAATGGAAACAGTCTTAGTTCCGACAATAGATGTCTTTAATTTTGTAAAAGTGTCTTTTAGTGACATCAATAAATTCCTTTTTTTAAATTAACTAATTATTCCATTGAAAAAATACTACTCAAATCTGAATTATCCTTATCATTATCCATCATTCTTTGTTGGGCGCAACGCCGAACCTCATCATCTTCGAATTTAGTGTTAAAATATTCAGTTATATTGAATAATAACGTTTCTTGATCACCGTAAATATATTCAAATTCTTTTTGTAGTCTTGGTCCTATTAGTTTTAAAACCAATTTGGCAAATTTTTTAGAGGCATCTTTTAACTGTCTATTATCTAACTTCATTGCTTCTAATGAATAAATCATAATTTGATCTTTAAAAATTATATCATATGCCTTTTTCATATGATATTCAAGAACAATGATATAATTGTCAAAACTTTTAATCACATCCAAGTTCACGGATGATTCCTTCTTTCTACGTGGAAAAAATAAAAATAAAAGTACAAATATGAGTATAGTTGAAGTTATTGTTTGTAACATAGATTATTCCTCGTCTCTAATAAAATCTTCATCTGAATCATTCACATTTTTCTCCTTTTCTGATATTAAAATCCCATCTATTTTAGACGGCCTCATAATTAAAATGCCAGATGTTGTTTGTAGTATATTTATATTGTTTGAAGTCATTAAATTACAGAAAGTTTTAGCACATTCTTCTAATGACTCCTTATCATCATCATACAATTCAATTGGTTGTTTTCCATGAAAAATTTTTATAATTTTCACTATTGGTCCTCTAAACTATTCATTATCTTCCTTTAATTTTTGTTCCCAGATAATTTATTTTTGATAAAATTAAAGTTCTATAATCTCATATTCTGTAATAGATTCTTGTCTCATTTTTATTTCATATTTTGCCAGTTGTGATTTTGGGATAATAAACTCTACTGGTGTTCTAACTCTCCTACCATCAATAATTATAAATTCTGATAACGCTCTTTTAATTTTAAATAAATATTTTTTTTCAGTCATTTTCAAATTCTCCTTTTATTATTTGTTATGATGGAGTATATGGCAAGGGAAAAATCCCTTGCCATATTTGCTAATATCATCTAAGACGATATTGTTACTCTTTCTACACATGGTAGATGACAATATAGTTAACCCATATTGAACCATTTCATTTTTCTTCAGAATGATGTTTTCCAAACAGTTGTATTTAATTACTTCATGTATTTACATTCTTCAAGATCATCATCATCATCATCATCGTCTTCATCTTCATCATCTTTTTCTTCAGCTTCTTTTAAATTCTCTTCCTTTTCATCATCATCGTCGTCTTCATCTTCATCATCTTTTTCTTCAGCTTCTTTTAAATTCTCTTCCTTTTCATCATCATCGTCGTCTTCATCGTCCTCGTCTTCAACTTGTTCTTGGAAGAGTTGAAATGCTTCCTCAAGATCTGTAGACACATTACCACCAGTACCTAATCTATGACCAGTTGAAGTTTTAAATCCTGGAACACCGCCACCAGAACCAGTCTCGTTTAATTTTTTATCAACATCTAATTCTTTTCCTTCATCACCCTTATCTTCATCTTCATCTTCATCTTCATCTTTTTTTTCACTATCATCATCCATTTCAGCAATCAATTTCTCAATGACAGTGTTTTCAATTTCGATATCTTCCTCAATAGCATCACCACCAAGTTCCCTTTTATCAACAGTCTCGTCACCACCAACTTCATCTTCTATATCATTTTTTGTAGCCTCAATACTATCTTTTGGAACTTCAGAAATTTCATTTTCAACTTTTTCAGATTCATGAATTTCTACACCCTTATCCAACTTTTCACCATAGTAGTATCTCTCTAAAATAGATGAAGCATCTTTATGTGTAGGTAATTCACCAGCACCACTATAAGACAAGATAGCATCCAACATTGGACCTTTTACATCAACAATCTTACTTGCATCAAATTCTTTTAAAATAGATTCCTTTAATAGTTCCTTATAATTTTTCTTCATTAGAAAAACCTCCGAATTTTAGTAAATTAAAAAAAAAATAATTGTGATTCACAATTACCCATAATCCTTTATATTTTGTTCCCGATATAATTTATATATTTAAAAAAATTAAACCCACTACTTTTTAAAAAAGATTATTTTCCCCATATCCAATGAATGAATCATTTGTAAAATTTTGGCTATTACTTTTATTAGGCCAAAAACAGTCAATAAATTTTGATTTACTCAAATCGACTTTAAAATCAATTGATATATTATTAGCCTGTCCTGATCTATTTTTACCAATCTTCATATGGATTATTGTATCATTCATCGGATCTCTTACCATTAGACATATAAAATCACCATGTTCTATTTTTTGAACTGACTTTGACATTTGACCAAGACTTAAATTCTTAACCGCATCTTGTCCATATGATGAACTATTGAGATGTGTCACTGTTATAACTGGAAGATTATAATTTACCGCTAATGCTTTAAGAGATAAAGCCATATGACCAATTTCAAGATCTGGTCGTTCATATTTTATATCATTTCTCAAAACATCTAAATAGTCTAAATATAATCCTAATATATTTTCTTTACCATATTCTTCAGCAACATCATCTAATACCATCATTACGTCAGTTGTACTGATAGTTCCTGGTGTAAAATATTTCATTATTATATTTGAATTAGTTTTTTCCAATTCATTTAAAATTCGGACTCTAATATCAACACCCTGATTTATATCATTAAGAACTTCAACTTTTGTTTTATCAAACATAGCTTGATAGATTCTAACAAATGATTCATCAATCATATTTTCTAAGGTTATATAAACATAAACTTTTGGTTTTGATATATCAGTTGATTCTTTTCTGATTGAACTCAATATCAAATTACACAATAGTGTTGATTTTCCAGAACCAGCACAACCTGCAAAAATATATAATCTAGATTTTTCAAATCCACCATAGAATATCTGAGTGTCTAATAGGTCATATCCAGTTGGTGTTGTGTTAACTTCATCATACTTTTCAATTATTTTTGATAGCACCGGAGTATAATCATCTTTACATAAATCAATTGATGATATTGACTCTATACCAGCACTTCTATTGTTATTCATCATATCAACGTATAATAGTTTTATGGTATCTTCATAATCACAAATTAAATCATCAATAGAATCAAAAGATGACTCCTTGACGCTATTTAAAATTTTATTTATTTTATCTTGATTTGTCAGTAACGAATTTAATTTCTTTCTTAATTTTATTTGATGAACGTGATCTACTATATCACTATCATTTATACACTCACTTAATTTTGATTCAAGAATTGGAATTAATTGGGAGTATTTATTACTAAAAGATAGACTATCAATAATATTATCATCATTTTTATCATTTAATTTCATCTCACAAATCTTATTTAAAATCTCTATTTTATTTCTTAGACTTATGGGGATATCAATACTTTTCATCGTACTATCAATATTTAAAATTTCTACAATATCTCGATATAGCGATTTATTCTTTTTAATATTTGATTGACAGAAAATGACTGAGAAGCAAGTATTTAAAAAAGAGTCAGTGATCAAATATATTTCTCCTTTTTATTAATATGTTATCATTCTATTCTTTTTAAATCGTATATAACTTCTTTTTCTCTAATTCTGTAAATTCATCTTTCATTAAAAATTTATCAACCAGATATTTACAATACTCCTCATCTAAGTCTGTTAACATGTCGAGAGACTTAATTAAACTTGCAGATTTGGCATTTTGTTTTCTTGTAATTTTTTCATTATTTAGTCGTCTGGTTATTAATTCAATTTTTTCATTAAATCCTTCATACTGTTTGTTCTTATAGAGTGTATATAATTCCTCGACTATATTCTGAAAATATTGTGTTATTTCTGAGTAATTATTCAACACACACAACATACTATACAAACGAATATCTTCATAGAAAGTTCCTGTGGTCGAATCATAAATATTTTCTAAATTAATTCGTTTGAAATTATTATCATCTGAGAATTTATTTATTCCCTCACGATATAAATCGATAATCTGAATATTTGAATTTTTATGTCTTTTTTCAAGATTCATTGTTCCAATATTTACTTTAAACACAGAGTCATCTTTTATTATGTGAATAAACTTAGCAATCATTAATGCCTTGAAAATACCAGATGAGTCGTAAGTTATATTTAGTTCGATATTGTGTTTTTCTTTAATATGAATTCGGAACATTTCATAAAACAAAATATCTCGAAAACCAGCACCACCCAATACATGAAAGTTTAAATAATTTCTTTTTGTTTTTATAGTTCTATTAAGAAGGGTGATTAGAGGTAAAACATATATTATACATGGAATAGCTAAATCAGTCGATAGATTGGCAACAATACCGCCAGTACCATGATATTTAAATTTATCAAATAAATTATTTTCATCTAAAATTTTTGTATATATATCCCATAATTTTGGTGTCCTAAAATGATGAATATATATGATTTTGTCTCTGACATGTTGTGGGAATTCAGAAGCTCTAAGATATGATTGTTTATTTCCTTCATAAACATCTTTGAATGTTTTAAAGACAGTACAACCCGGACCAGGAGGCATATCAAAAATAAATGCCCGATTATATTTATTAATGTATTGATTTAGAAAGTTATAATATAAATCCTGTAAGTCTGTTGATTCTTCTTTATTGAGGATACCAATACTTAACTGGAATCCACCCGAATCTAATATAAATTCAGAATTACCATAAAAACCAGAATTTCTACAATAATCAAGAAGAGATATTTTTTTCTTGATGAACTTATCATATCTCTTCTTGCCTTTAAAATCACAACCAAAACTATGCAGAAATTTATTACATCTATTTTCAAAAAAATTTATTAAGTCTTGTTGAGTAAAATTATTATTGAAATTGGGACTAAAAATGAAATTATCAATAATAGTAGTTAGGACTTCAAATCCAGCCACGACATAACCTGATGACAATTGTAGTCCTTTCGTCAACTACTTTAAAATATTCAGATCTTTAAGTAGTACTTCAACTGCATCTTTCAGTTCGTTTAGTGTCCCATCATTTTCAATTATATAGTCATATGCGTATTCATCTGCAAATTGATCACTATCATTATTGTATTTTGTAGTTTTACTTCTTTTTACCATAACGGTAGCTGTATCTGGATAGTTACTCTTAAACTTTTCAATTTCATATGGTTCACGAATATGAATGAAAATGAGATATGGATCTGGAGGATTGTACTGATCATCAATTTCATCGATTGTTTGAATCAGTTTATTAATTGGACCGTTATTAAATTCGATCCAAAGATCTTTCAAATCACTTAAAAGTTTTCGTGACTTGTCGTCTTTTGTTCCATCCCATCCCATAAGTTTGGCCATTTCCATAACAGGTGTAATAGATGAGATATTATAAACAGGAATGTCCAAAATATCTTTTGCCATCTTTACAAGTTCATCTTTTCCAGTTCCACCAGAACCGTTAATAAGTATTGTTCGTCTCATTTTATTCTCCTAATAATTTTTTAATTTCATCTTCAATATATTTTTGGGGTCTGTTTCCAAAAATTCGTAGTTTTTCTTCACCATCTTTTAAGAAAATTATCGTAGGTAGTGCTGTTATATTTAAATCTCCAGCCAAGTCAGATAAATGTCCAACATTAGCTGAATAAAAATTAACTTGGGTATACTGTTTTTCTAATTGATCGAGAGTCCGTTGCAGTGCTACACACTGCATACAGAACTCCGACCAAAAATCTACAATAGAAACTCCTGACTTAATTGTATTAAAATTGTCAGTTGTTAGTTCTTTCATTAATTAGTTTCCTTTATGATTCCATAAACTTCACCTTCAAGAAGCACCTTGAAAATCTTACGGTTTAAGATTATATCCTGACCAGCACGTCCATGAAAAGATATAATATCACCAATATTCAACTTGTCTCTATAAGAAACCTCTTCACCTATTGAGACAACCTTGCCATATTTCTGTGGTTCGTTTACTGCTGTCTCTGGAATGAAAAGACCAGATTCTGTCTTACTCTCAAGAGGGATGTCCAACTCTACTATAATTTTGTCTTTTACTGCTTCTAATGTTCTCATTTTTTATTTCTCCTTTAAATTTTAAAAATCTTCCCATTCATTTAATTCTCTTCGATATCCAATCAATCTTTTGGGGAAAATATTGACTTTCTTTATATCCGCTTTTTCAATTCTTCCAATTTTCCAACACTTTAAGTCAAATCGACTTATAGTGTCTTTTATTTTTTCTTCATCTTCGTGACTAACAACTGTTACAAATCCAATTCCCATATTGAAAATATTATACATCTCAGCATCTGAAACATTTCCTTCCTTTTGAATTAATTTAAATATAGGTGGTGGATCTGGTAGATAATCAATCGCAAATCGAATATTATCTCTCTTGACTCTCACCATATTCATCATACCATCACCAGTAATATTTATGAGTGCCTTAACATCAATATCTTCATGTAATATTTCATTAACCATTGATGAATATATAATTGTTGGTTTTAAAAGTTCCTCACCAAGAGTCATTTGAAGTTCTGGAATATAACTATCTACTGTATATTTGTTAGAGTCGAGTAAAACTTTACGTGCTAACGAATAACCATTAGAATGTAATCCGCTACTTTCAATTCCGATTATAGAATCTCCAATTTTAATATCACTTCCATTAATTATTTTCTCAGGATTAACCATACCAATACCAAAACCAGCTATATCAAAACCAAAATTATTTCGAACACCTTTAATAAGATCTCGTACTTGTGCTGTTTCACCACCAGGAATCGTTATACCTACCATCTGAGCACCTTTTAATAGTCCCTCAGATAGTTGTTCCATCAACTCAAGTTGTGGTGATTGTAGGGCAATATAGTCCAAAAAACTGATAGGTTTTGCACCAAGACAAATAATATCATTTATATTCATGGCAATACAATCAATTCCGATTGTGTCATATTTATTCATCATTTGGGCAATTAAAACTTTAGTTCCAACTCCATCGGCTGACACAACTAAACTCATATCATTAGTAAGATTGATGACATTGGCGAAATAACCAATATCATCAAAAACTTTACCAACTCCTGATGGAATATTGTTGAATGATTGTTTTATATTATCAATAAAAATGTCTAATCCGATAGTTTCTAATTTAGTGTCCACACCAGAATCTTTATAGTTCATATATCAATCCGTTTTAAATTTATATCACCATTAAATTCTAAATATAAATCGTCTTCATCTTCATATAAACATTTGAAATGATTACTCAATAAAAAATGCGTTGTATTTATCATCAGCTTCAAAGTTTATATCACAAGTTAATTCAAATTTCATATACTATCCTTTTTAATACACTCCACACATATATTATTTCCAAGAAATACTAATATTTCTTTTTCTTCATTACATATGTCACATATTCCTGATTCAATCTTAATTTTAAATTTCTGAGGATTCGGCCATTCACCTTTACAGTTTTCATAAATAGTCAAACCGTCGCATACTGATTGTTCATTGTACATAATCTTTTCCTATCTGAAATCATGAATTAGATGTAATCTACTTGAAATATTAAACTTATATTTATCCGCAGCCTCAAGAACAACTTTCATATTCTTAATAATATCTTCTTTGGTTGAACCCATAGGTTGTAAATAAACACTGTCTCTGTATTTAGTAATCTTATTTAAATATTTTTCCACAAAGGGATTAGTTCCATCATATAAAACTTTTATAATTAAATTTCTACCAATCAAGTTCATAAAGACATCAGTTGGGTCACTAAATAGATCTTTATCATTGAAGATCTTTGGCGAATAGACAAAATAAATATTTTTATTATTTTTTACATATTGATAAAGTTCCTCTAATTTATAACCATTTGTTTCAATATACATCTCGGAATATTTTAATTTATTTGATAATAATATTGTTTGATGAAAATTTTTATCAAATGTTACTTCACCACCTGTTATGAGAAGATTGGCACATTCAACATCTATCAATTTTTGAATATCTTCTAATTTATATTCACCTTCCTCATAATATTTCATTTTATTTTTTGTATCACAATACCAACAATCACGATTACATTCTTTGAATCTTATTAATACAACTCTTTTTCCTGAAAATAACCCTTCTCCTTGATAGGTTGAAAAACACTCAATTGCTTTTATTGACATATCACTTTTCATATTTTCACATGTTTCCATAATTTTCCTCTCTTTATTTTTGAAATTGTCATTTTACCAACTCCAAATATATCAGCTATTTCTTCTTGAGTTAATATTCCCTCTTTTAATAATAATTTTATCTGGATAACTTGTTCTTCTGTTAGTTTATGATGTGGATTATTTTCACCTTTATTATCGAAATGATTTTTACTTATCATCATTTTTGTTTTTGTAGATAAATATTTTCCAAACATAGGATTGTTTTCTCCTTTGTTGTGTAAACTTAAGTGATCTAATTTAGTCATTCTTTCTAAATTTTTATAATAATTATTTTCTTTATTCCCATCTTTGTGATGAATACACTCATTTGATTTTAATTTGTAATTATTATAAATTTCAAAAACAAGTATATGAACTAATTTTGTTTTTTTATTTTTATTTTTAGATAAAACAACACAAAAATATTTTCTACTATTTTTACCTTGTTTTAATACTCTTTCTTTTCCAAATTTTAATGATTTAACCCTTCCTAAATTACTAATAGAATAATCTGGGTATTCTTTTATAGTTCTCCAAACTTCTACATCTAAATCTTGTAAATCTAAATTTTCATAAATTTTCATTTTATAATCTCCGATAATCATTCCGAATGAATAATAAAGAGAGAAGGAAGTTTCGGAATACTTCTTTTCGAGCTTAAGTCTCTATCTCTCTTTTATATTTTGTTATCATCCATGATAAAATAATTCCATATCAAATTAAATTTTTACTAATTCAACTGGTTTAATAATTGGTGCTAATAACTGACTGTAACGATCAATCCAGTGAAACTTTAACATCTCTTTCATATCTGGGATAAAATATTCAGGAAGTCTGGATTCTTCATCCGGTACACATATGGTTTCTAAAGTTTTACCACCAGATACAAATATTTTATTATAATTCTCAATAACATTCTTTGGTGTCTTTGAAATATCTATGCCATTAATTTTAAATAAATATCCACGAACACCACATTCGAATGAATTATATAATAAATCGTTCCAGTTCATCATTGCGTAAATTCCTTGAGGAATAACTTTATATTCATCTAATTTTTTCTTCCAACCACTTGGTCTTGCAACAGTTTTATCACCACATCGAATTCTTTTAATGAATTCATATTCTTTCTCCTTGACATATGACATAATTTGATTAAATGATATTTTTTCAGATTTTAAAATAATATCAAGAAGTTCTTTCATACAATCTTTTGTATATGATGAAAAATCACGACGTTTTATTTCTAATCCAGTAATTGTCATTTCATCAACACGTTTATTCTCTTGAAATATTACATAGAGTGCGTAGTGTTTCTTGCTAACAAATAAACCTCTCGAACACATCAATTCATTTTTAATTTTTAATCGATTTTTATCAATTGGAACATTATGTCTATTTATTATTCTTGAAACAACTTGATTGTTTATAAAATTTTGAATACTCGAACAGATATCTGTCATTTCTTGAATTGATGTTTCATAATCTTTACTTTTTATAAATTTTGATAATGTCGCTAATATCGAATCGGTATCGCTTGTAATGATATATTTCAATTTCACATCCATCCAATCAGTGTAGACATTTTCTTTTGATATTGTGATATCAACATCTTCTTTAATTCCTCTCTTTAAATTATCCATATACTTATCAACATGTAAAATTGAATTTTTAATAACTTCTTGTCCTGATAGTGTAATCGAAGATGCCATATCAAGATTAAAGAATCTATAAATATTAGTTCCTAAAATACCATAAAGAGCATTGGCTAAAACTTTATATGTTTTCTGTCGAATATCATATAACTCAACCATATCAAATTCTTTCGCCTCTTTTAGTTCTAACATCTTTCTCTTGGAGACATCTCGTGAACTCAGAAGATGTTCAAGAATTTCACTATAATATGATAGCTCGGTCTTATGATTTTTATAAAAACAACCATTAATTGTACAAATAAGATTTTGATCTTTTATTTCATTTAAAAGTTGTTCTTTTGTATATTCAATTCGTTCATTCTTAAATAATGGATCTTTAACAATAATGAACTTTTCGGGTAAATTATCAATGTCATACGCCAAGTCATAACCGAATCTTAAATTCTCAAACTTCATCAAGAATGTATTAATACCAATATTGTAGGTCAATACTAAACTCGGATATAGAGATTTATAATCAAAATCAACTACATAATTATGAATTCCCATCATTGGTTCTTGGACATACGCTCCTGGAAATTTTTCTTTAGAAAGACCTTGTGAATTTCTGGAAGCGAAATTTTTACATTTCAAATGTCTTGTTACTAAACAGTCCAAACGTCCTGATGTATTTTCACATGTTTTGAAAGATCCAGAACAAATTCTTCTTAATTCATTCAATAACTTAATGAACTTTAATTTATTTTCAAGTTTCTCTAGGAGCATTGTATCTCGAATATTATATTCGATAAATTTATTAATATTATTTCGATACATATCTGAAAATGAACCTTCGAGTTGAATTTTTGTTTCACCAACTTCGACCTGTGCGATTGTACCAAGTTTATAATTTTCTCTGGCTTTCAATTGGAACTCTTTGTACAATGAACACATATCTATCAGAACATAACCAGGAACATTCGCATATCCTCTTTCTTTATCGATATACGCATCTTTGAAAGGTGATATTCTCATTTTATTAATATTTAGTTTTGGCAATCTATTGAAAATATAACACATATCAAAACTAATAACATTCCATCCAGTGATTATATCGGGATTGAATTTATCTAAATCATCCAAGAATGTTATCATTAGTGATTTCTCAGTTTTGAATATTTTAAGTTCAACATCTTTTATTTTGTTAATTTTTGTTCCATTATCCAAAACATACGTTATAGTTTGTCCGTTATATCTGACAGTAATTAAATTAATTGGAAACTCAGCTTCATCGGCATTTGATACACCTTTTGATTCACCAGGATCGACTTCGATATCAACATAGTAAATATTTAAATTTGTGTCAATCGCTTCACCCTTATTGTGAATAAAATAATCAATGATGTGTTTATCATAAATTTTAATATCACCCTCATATGTGATTTTAGAATCTAATCTTTTTCTGTCGGCATATTTTATTGATAATCGATTTAAATTATCATATTCAACAACTGGTCTATTATCAATTTTTGTTGGTGTTTGATAACAATAATATTGATCATCAACAATATAGTATGATTTCACTTCATTCTTATCTCTGAAAATATAAATCACTTGATTTTTTAAAGATGAATAATGAATATCAATTAATCTGTATTCATCAGTATAATATTTTTCAGGAATCATATATGATTGTATGCCCTTTGATGTTGACACAAAACTTTCTTCAACATTGTTCTGTTTGACACTAATACCTAATAAATTCGCGGCTTTCACAAAATCACTTTCAAAATTCATTTCAAATTCTGGATTGGTTTTTTTATTTCTATTCACATATGAAGGATGTATTGTTAATAATACATCATAACCATTCCATTTTATAATTTCACCACGTACATCAGTCATTTTCACTTTCTTAATATCGAATGCTGCTGCTGGTGATGCCCCCATACAAAAAATTAATTTAGGTTTACAGATATCTATTAGTGCTACAAGATTATTTTTACATCTTTCAATTGTCTCATCATCGGGATTACTCGTATTTCCTTCAGCATCAATAGTTTGACACAACACAACATTCGTAATTAAATAATTTAGATTTCTCAAATACTTGTCAAAATATTTTCTGAAAGTTTTACCAGATCTTCCAATTAATGGTATACCAGCTTCAACTTCATTTTTTCCTGGATTTTCAGCAACTATGATTATGTCAATTTTTGATAAATCATCTTTACAGTTCGTCTCAAGAATACAAGAAGGCGCACCTAATAATTTACAAGAAAAACAATCACTGAATTTTGAATTTTTAATACTGAACAATATCGACTCCTTATATCTTTTTATAATTTGTTAAATTCGACAAAAAAAATAATTTTATTCAAATTTAATTTAACCCCATTAAGACTATATATATTAATAGTCGAGATGATAGATCTTAATTTTTATTAACAATCAACTTTAGTCCGTAAAGGAGAATTTTATGTAAAATGGAAAAACAAAATTTTTATTTCTCAATCCACGAATTTGTCAAAAGTAAAGTAAAGAGTACACAAAAGAGGAAAGTAAAAGTATGAGTCGTGTAGATAGAGTTACGGAAAGTGTAAAACAAAATATGGTTTTGGTTAAAGAAGTGTTGAATGCGTATGCCAATAAGTCGATCACGGTTGAAGAGAAGAATGATGTCCTTATAGCCGTTATCGCACAAGACATGATTAAATCACAACGAATCTTGAACGTTGGCTTCGTTCAGGATAGGTGTCCTTCGTGTGCTGGTAGAGGTTTTAAGATCATTCCTGAACTTGTTCAGGAAGTATATTACCTCGATAAATGTCATGGAGATCCCGAAAAGGGTATTTTACCCTGCAATGGTACACACATTCTCACAAAAGTGTGTGAACGATGTCATGGACTGACACTTAGAGAAGTTATCGAGCAAAACAGAGATAAACTGGAAGTAGTTCCATCCGATGCTTTCATTGCCCAACATGGCAATGAAACTTTCCGACTTCTCGAAGCTGATGAGGTTGACGGGAAGAAGTATTCATATATTCCCAAAAAACCATGTAAGGCATGTGGTGGTACAGGACGGTTCTCGTATCAAAATGAAAAACGAACTGTTCCATGTACTTGTGTGAAGAAACGATTATCCCCCACAGGGAAAATCAAAACACATGTCATTTGTTCGGATTGTCGTGGCGATGGACGGATTCTAAGTAATCCTGTTATTTCATCTGAAGTAGCCGCCAAGCTTTAAGGTTTGATTGGTTAGTACGAGTGGAAGTGGAGAGACTAACATCTCTCCACTTCCACAATCGTAAAGTTATTTAAAAAATCACTCAACGAAATTTTATTTTTAACCATTTTAATTTTTGTTCTTTTGGGTTTTTCTAATCCAAGAGACTGATATATATCATCTTTCTCTTTTGAATTATCAATCTTATCGCACAAATACTGAATTTCATATTTTTTTAAGTTTGGAAATTTATTTTGAAAAATATTAAACAATTTTGTTTTTCTGTCTGAAAATGATCTATAACAAAGTTGATATCGCTTTATATCATACTTTTGAACACACATTTTAATAAAGAGAAGTAATTCTCTTTTATCTATATATCTCAAATTAATATTATTCAGATATGTATTTAACTGATAATTTAACTTGGGACACTTCATGAAAATTGAAATCATATATGTCGCCGTGATTGGTGAATCATATTTCAATATATCTGGTTCTGTTGGTATTGGTGAATTTATATTATTATCAAATAACCAATTAGAAAATGTTTTAAATGGCACACATATCTCCTTTTTGTAATTTGTTGATTTGAGACTATTTTTAATTTGACTTAATATTGATTTTGGAGAAATTTATGATTCTTTTATGTGATGGATATACATTTCAATATTTTTCAAAAAAATATTTGACAAGGATGTTACGACCTCTATTTGATGGGGAAATTAGTATTTATCAAGCCATCGGTAGACTTAGACTTGATAATTTTTATATTTATTATTATGAAAGTCAAATGTATTTATTCCCTAATTGTGAGCATGATGCTACTGAACGTAACAAACTTGATCGATTTGTTAATGCGATGGTCACTGAATTGCTTAAAGATAGTTTAAGAACTGGTCAATTAATATGGGGAAAACCAAAATGATATATTATAATGAATATCTTATCAGTAAAAAAAGTAATAAATAGAATTATTTACTCATTTGAAACTACTGGTAATTTATCAAGTTCATTGTATGAAGATTTTGTAGATTTTGGATTTTCAGTGATTTATAATTATTTAAAATCCAAACTTAGTGTATATATTCCTCAATCTGATGTGATTGCTGCAAAATCAATAATCGTTTCTAATTTAACAGTCAAAGTTTTCACTGAGATATTAAAACGATCATTAATAACTGGTATTATTAATTCCGATGTTGATATTAAATACACATCAATCAATAATAGGGTAGAAATTATATGATTCTAATATATGAAAACCAAATATTACTATCAATAGTTAGTAAAAAAAATATACAGAGAGTCATACAAACTATTGAATTAGATGGTATTAATGATTACATTCGTGTTTTATTTGACGAGTGGGGTTTGAATAATCTTTTCAATCAACTAATTAATAATGCCAAAATTGATTATCCCCAATGGTATAATTTTGGACAATTCGATATGTTAAACAACATCGTCGAAAAAATTATATTTGAGTTACTCAAAAATTCAATACATTCAAGTCTGATAAGGTATGAAAGATGATACAATATAATGATATTCTCATAACACCAAGAGTTATTAAAAGACTCATTAATATTATTGAGTTGTCTGGTAGCGATGAACATCCAAGTCTGATTACACTTATCGATGAGGCAGGAATTTACATGTTGTGGCGTAACATTACAACAATCGAAAGAGAACGATATGATCGTACAGGAGTTCGTCTCACATCTCCACTATGTGATGTAGTAGATACTGTACTTTTAAAATATCTTAAAAATTCTCTTAAAACCGGATCATTACCCACTTATCATTCTATGGATTAGATTATCATAGAAATTATAAATTAAGTTCTGGTTTAAAAGAACCGGAACATCACTCATATTAAAATTTAAATATTTATGAATGATATTTGATAATTCATCAATGTTATTATATAAATATTTTTGTGGTAATAATTCAGGAAAAGAAAGTTTGTTGGGTGCGATTGGAATACATTTATTTTCAATCGCATCCATTACTGAATAACCAAATGTGTCTTCTTTTGAAGTTATTAATAGAATTTTAGAATTGGCAATGAACTGATAATAGTCTCCCCAATTATCATATTCTGAAGATCTTTTAATAGTTTCAAATTTATTAATTTGATATTCGATCGTTTTATTTCGTTTTTGAATATCATCTCTTGATACCGAAATAATATTATTTATTTTATTATAATCAACTTGAATTTTAAAACTTGGTTTTGGTACACCAATAACATCAATGTTATTCCAGCCTAATTTGTTTTTGTGATAATTAGTTGCGACAAATACTTTTTTAAATAATTTAGAGTGTCCTTTTTCAATTAACCATTTTGATTGTCGATTTTTCTGAAAATAGTCATAATTATTTTTTGAAGTACCATGACAAAAGACATAACAATTCTTTATGGGTTTGTGATATAAAACATTCGTAAAAAATCCAGGAAAGCTTAAATCAGCTAAGAATAAAATATCATCATTGTATATCTTCATATTCAAAAATTCACTAATTTGATATTGTTCAAATTCAATTGCCTTATCAAAAATTGAGAAATTTTTCGAATTATAAATTAAATTAGATGAATTAATATATTTTTCTCCGAGTACAATAACTTCAAAATATTTTTCGAATTCTTTTTTGAAATCTGTATACCACCAACTTTGATAACGTAATTTTATCGGTAATTGAGGTACAAATATCAATCTTTTCATTTCACTATTTCTCCTTTATTATTGTTTATAAATAATTAACTTAAAAATTATATTGGGTGAATAATGATATACACCATTAAAAAAATTAAGTATATACTTAATAAGGCAAAGTATTATTATTATTATGAACTAAGATCATTGGCAGTACTTGAACAATTTATTATAGATAATGGTTTATCATCAAGTGAATGGTATGATATTAGACGTGAAACTCGTATATATATGCGAAACAACAAAATAAATATATTTCTTTTTGAGGAGTGTTTTGAAGAAAGATATATTCAAGCTCTTAACAAACGAGGAAAAATTATGGATGGAAAAACATGTACACCATAAAATATGCCAGAAGAACCTTAGAATCAATTCTCGAAATGGAAGAAATACATTATTGGGATGAATTTGAGAACTTGTTATCTGATCTCGAACTTAGTGAAGATGATTATGATAATGTAGCCGATGAGGTTATTATCGATTTTCGAAACTCATCTTTGTTCATTATTAAACAAGAACAAATTAGACGACTCATTATTATTTTATATAAGAGTGGTTTAGTAATCGATAGTGTGGAGGAGTAATGTGCTCAAAAACATAATCACTAAAAAGTTTGCAAAAAGAGTAATAAATTATATTATTGACAATTGGGAAATTTGTTTTGTTTTAGATCAACTTGTATACTTATCTGTAGAAATTACCGAATTACATAATATGATGAATGAAATTAGTAGTAATACCACAACAGATAGATCAAGAGATCATTTGAATAAATTATATAAAGATGGATTGTTCCAATTGGTTCTCCAAAAAGAAGTTATTATTGATATGTAATATTCAAGTGGATAGTAGATTACTCTATTATCCACTTATTGTATCCTTCGAAAAGAATATATTTTTTTTCATATTCCCACAGAGACTTCTGTGATGAATAAACTTTATTTAAAAGTTCTTCTTTTTTTTGTGAATTTTTTATTTCATATATATATGGGGTATTCATGTTTATTGAATAAAAAGTCACATCAAATTTATTTCTTAAATATGCCTCACCCACAGCTCCTAATCGTCTATGATCTGGATGAATTTCATATATTGGATCAGGGAAATAAAATTTTGTTGATAAATTAAGAAATACTGGAGGAATTGAATTACAAAACATTTGCATTGAAACTTTTGTAAACTCTTTTAACTTCAGAGCGTCTTGTCTTCTTTCTTCCGATATATTTCCCATATATAAAATTATTGGTGGATTTTCTTCATTTATTATATGATGGTAACACCCGATTATTTCATCGTCTGGATGACAGACACAAATTACAACTTTATTTTCTGACATTTATTCACCTTTAAATTTGAGTCATTATCATTAGAGATTGATATAATTCACTTCGACATTGAGCATGATTCATTACGTCACCAAACAAAGAACTAACCATCATCTTATCGGCATAAAATATTACACCGACAGATTCAACACAACCAGCTTTCTTTTCATTATAATGTTGAATAATACTCTGTGACAACGAACCAGCAAAATCTCTAAAATCTTGTATATTACTATCATCGAGCTTAACCTGATCAATAAATTCATTTACCAATTGATCTAAATCACTCAAGTCTTGATCGCAGATAATATGAATATACAACGGGAATCCTAATGTGTTATATTTTCTAATAATCGCTGGACTGAAGTGTTTATTTAATAATCTTGTATTTGTTTCGTTCTTTTTCATTTCATCTTCCTCTTCTTCATTTATTATACATTCTTTAAATATACCTTCAATGTTCGCTGATAATAAAAGATCATCTACTAATTTGTTCACTTCTCTTGTATTTATTTTTTTCATAATTCGACACGATTTAATATGAAATTAATATTATCGTTTATATCTACTAAGTCTTTATATATATCATTTAGTTCACTAACCAATGGAACAAAAACTTCTTGTGGTACTTCACTAGTAATATTTGTTCCTTGAATACTTCCAGTAAGAGGATATAATTTGTCCGATATATAAGACTCTGTTGATTTTAAAGATTCTGTAATTGATCTTAATCTTTTCAGTACTTTCCTGTATTGACTATCGTTTTCAATTTTCATTTCTCCTTGAATCATTATATTATAATCATGAATTATATCATTGATTATATATCGAAAACAATCATCAGTGTCTTCGAATATTTTTGTTGCCTGATACTTTAACCATATATCATTTGTCCAAACACGATTTGGATTAATAATATATCTTGGTACTGGTTTAGACATGGCATAATTTAATTCACCTAACGTTCCAAATGAAGGATTATAAATATAACCAACATAAATATCACAACTGTCTAACCACTGTTTATTAATAAAAGGAACATCTTCATCAGATGGTCTAAATTCTTTATATAATTCCCAAGGGTCTACTGTTTCAATAACACCATCAAAATTTTTTCTCACATATAATGGAAATTTATATTTACAATCTGATACAGCAAAAGTTCTTGATAGGTATACTCTTTTAAACTTTATGGGTATTTTAAATTCTTTTTGACATTCGGGATTTTCACATATTACTTTTTGAACTTTAAGATCTAAATCAAGATGTATAGCTTGTTGTTGTTTACAAAATGGACAATTAATTATATCGATGATTTCTTTCATCTTTTCTCCTATTTTATGTGGTATCAGTATATTGAATTATATATATTAATATGTGATATTTAGAAAAGGTTTTTCGTTTAAAAATTTGATAAATAATATAGGAGAATAAATCATGGTATATTTTTGTCCACCACAAATGAGTTGGGATGTAACAACGATTATATTCGCCATATTATCACATTTTGAAATTTTCCATGTTCAAGAAATCTCTGAAAAAGAAATTCAGGAAGTACTAAAAACAGTCAATCTTGAGTCTGGTGAATTTCCCGTTGTATTCATATCACACGCGTGTACCGAGACCGATACTGTTGAGCATTACCAAACAACATTCGAAGTGTGTGATATTGGAAGATTGGGATTTCCAAAATTTGAGAAGCATGATCAAATTATTATATTAGGTAACATTGCTCACATACTTATAACACTCATCGAAAATTTCTAATATTATGTTAGAGATAAATAAATTTTAATTTGATGTCAAATTCAAAATAGAGGTGCAATAATGATATATTTGACAGATAATGGAGAGATTTATGATCACATGATAAATCATGGAAATATAAAAGATATACGTGGTATGAGTACATATAACATCAATCCTCTTGTACAGGCCAGGAAAGAACAGGAAATAATAGTTATAGTAAAAGATCAACCTGTTTCTAAAGAATTAATCAATACTGATGTATTTACAACTGTAGTTGATGTTGAAATAACTGGAAGTCTTCCGAAATTAAAACATGGTGATCTGTTGATACTCAAAACAAGTGATAGCTTTGTGTATTTAAATATTTAATTTGAGGGGGGGGTGATATAAATAAAAATATCTAACACAATCAGCAAAATTTTAAAAACGTTTGGTATTAGACCATTTGATTGTGTGGTTATTGGGAGTGCGGTTCTGTATGAACTTGGCATACTCACTGGAGATATTGATGATGTTGATATTGTATTATTAAAATCTAAGATATGGGAAGAGTTCGCTAGAACATACAAAGTGATTGATGTCTTGTATGGAAAAGCTGTTCGTCTTGGTCGAGCTTTTCCTAATCCTTGGAGTATAGAATTTTTAGATTGTATTGGTCCACCTGAATTTAATTATATGACAAAAGAAGGTATTGTATCTGGTGGTATTAACTTTATCACATTAGAGAATCTGATAGAGTACAAAAGATTATTAAATAGAAAAAAAGATAAGTTTGATATTGAATTAATTGAAATTTATTTACAACAAAGGAGGTGTAGTATATCCTAAATGTAGTAACACTCATATTGAAAATAATATTATTTGTTATTGTTCTCATCATCTCTATAATATTAGGGGCGGTGGGTGGATTCATAGGAGGATCAGTATATATGGGATATTGGGCGGTACAAAAAATCACACCGTTCATATCCGGTAATGATAATGGTTCTGGAGAGACCTTTGATAACCTTTAACTTTCAATTTAATTTTTAACTTTTCAGAGAGGAGTATTATCATGGCCGATACACCTATTACCAATACAAGTATCAAAGACAGAATCATGGAAAAAGTAAATGGTGTTGTTAATAAGATCTCTGTCTGGTATTTGAATCGGGCATCAAAGAAAACCTCTGAGATTCAGGATCATCCAATCCGGTACATGACAAAGACCTTTGGTTGCTCTGTAATGATTCTTCTTCTTACTGTTGGCCTGTTTATTATCGCAACGCCAACTTTTCGTAGTATGGCCAATGCGATTATTGAACGGATGGCTGCACCGAAGAATCAACTCAACGACCTAAGTAGGCAACTCCAGGAAATGGAAAAGAATGTGGCCAACACCATCATTACCCAGATGAATCGGGTCAGAAATCCAAAACTGGAAGGAATCGCTGTGAAGACTGTTCCTATCAAAGAATCAAACAAAGTCTTTACAGTTATTTCTCCGGTGGATTCAAGTCGGTTAGGCTTCGGCGGTGATGCTGACTATAATGAGTTTGTTATGTCGAAGATTGTGGACTGGGCTATCAAAGAAAAATATGATTCGATTATTTTCGGTAGATCATATGTTACCGCTGGTGGTGCCTCTTTATGGACAGATGGCATCAATCGGGACTATGATACCGATCTTGAGTACTTGTTGGAAATGGTCAAGAAACATGATTGCCACAACACATTGGCTTTCATCATGGGTCTTGATCAAACCAGAGTGCTTCCCGAACCTGTTACCAAGTCAATCCAAGGACAGTTCATAACCAGAACCATGCCGATATACAAATATCGCGTATGGGGATGTGATATTTGGAATACCAACAAGTTCAGAACAGTATTTCAGGCAGATAACTTTCAAGCAATGATCACAAACGGAGAAGTTGATTTTACAGTCTTAGTCTGTCCTGGTTCGAGTAATGAACCGAAACTTATAGCCGTCAATGAAAAGAAAACGGTCGAGACTATTCGTGAGTATGTTAAAAATTCACTTATAACCGTTTCTGAGAAACTATAAGGAGACTGATCATGACAATAGCTTTAATTTGTGCTGTAATATTTCTCTTTTGGCTTGTTCTTCTCGCATGGTGTGAATGGCCTCGATATGTTTATGTTGTACGGCGGCGATGTTGGACTTCTAATACCGACATCATTGTTGCTACATACACAAAACGTAAACGAGCTGAAGATCATGTTCGATCAATGGTATTCAATCGAATCAATGCAATGGAGTGGGATGACCTACTGATTCTCTGTCATGAACTTGGTATGAGTGGTCTTGGTAGACAATCAGTGGACATCCTTCGTGAACTAACAATCGCTGAGATGATGTTCCGTCCAAGTCACTACCATGTCGTTAGATCTTGGTTAAAGATTTATACACCAGAGGCAATTCGATTGCAGTAAACCCTAACAGGACTATAGGAAGAGACAAATTAATTAAAATTTGTCTCTTCCCTACTCCCAAAAAGGAAATCAATGTTTTTAAAAATTTATAATTCAATCTATTATCCAGTCACTGACACCTTGAAACATTTTGTCATTATAGTCTCATTTGTTCTGACAGCAATAATTACTGTCAGATTCATCCAATGGACTTATTGGGGATTCTGGATCGAACTCTTAATCCTGGTCATCACTCCTGTCGCTATTCCATTTATTACAATTCAATGGTTTCGTTATGTTTTTAGTTTTATGAAACCCCGTCCTGTCGAAAAGAAAAGGAGACGTCATATATCACACAAACAGAGCGATTAATGGTTGAAGTACAAATGAAATAGAAGAGTCTGAAAAAGAAACTAAATCAAAACACAAAATCACTATAACTATATGAGGAGATTATCATGAACGCATCATTAATTGGATACATTTCAGTAATTATTATGTGGCAACTTATCTTACTTCATTCTTTTACGAGTAATATTGATAACATGGAATCGTGGACGACCATCAGACTTTTTAATATTTCTCTTGTATGGATAATCTCCATATTTGCTTTAGGAACTATGAAAGAGCTGTGTGTTGTTATTTCCGTATATACAACTGTAATGTTAATAGCCGTCGCTTTTGATAATCATCCTGATTCATTATTAAGTATCTGGAGAAATCGAAACACATTTACGTTTCATAATTAATCAGATATTCTAATATAACTTTCAACTTGGAGGAATAATCATGTCTATACTTCTCGGCTTTCTACCTTTTGCTGTTCTTTTGTATCAACTCGTCATGATTATTTTAGTGGTTGGAATACAGACATTCGTGAAGGATTTGTTGAAATTATGCTCATGAATGGAATGGTTACACTATTAATATATCTATATATGACTACTGGTGGGATCTCTCCAGTATTCATATTTTTCGTCTGTATATTAATTTTCAACATCGGTAGTTACTTTATTGATGATTCCGCAGATAAGTATCCACACTCTCTTCGAAATATATTCATTGTAAAATAAACATCTCTATATTAAAATATATTGTATTTATAATTTTGGTAGGATGTATGATCTTCATGTTTATTCATCCACAGAAAGGATAAGGTGTGATACGAATTATTGGTTGGTTAATTGTGATTCTTATTCTTAGTTACTGTACATTTCGTCCAATAAAAAAACAGTAGGAGTAATTAATCATTGAAATATTTTGAGATGTTGGCACTATTGATATGGTTCGTCGGTTTGATTGTTACATATATTAAATTAACAGGAGATTGAAAATGATTTATATATTAAATCAAAATAGTTCCTTTATCCCACCAAAAGATCATGCGATAAACGTTGTACTAAAACACGAAGTTGGTTATATTAAATATATTAGTATTACCAACCATTGTGATAATATCATGTGGATGTGGAACACGACCGCTCTAACAGTAGACGAACTTGATATATTAAAGAAACATCAAACACTATCTTTTGAATCCATTCCAGTACCATCAAAAACAAGAACCTGTGATAGTGACGATATTATCATTATACCATTAGGTCTGGATCTTTATAATTATATTACTTTCAAACCCATCAACGATAACGACCCAGAATAATATTAATTTCTGGGATTTCACAGGAACTGATATTTAAAATTTATCAGTTCCTGTGAAATATGTTGTAGTCCCACATCCAGCTATTATATTTTTTTAACTTTTTTCTAATTCAAATTTTCTATCTTGAAGATGTTGATAGTATAGTGATTCTTCACTCCCTGATAGCTTCCCAAGACGTTTTTCAATATCACTCAAATCCATTTGATTAATTTTTTTGATGATAATTTTCTTATTTTTTTTCATAAAACCCTTTCTTTATATTGACCATAAATTTAAATTTTTTTGACAGATCACATCAAAACTAAATTCATTTTTTAAATATTCTAAATTTTTTTGTCTTAAATCATCATACTTTTGAAATGATTTCATAAACACTGTTTCTAAATTACTATCATCAAAAATTCGGACACTCTTTAATTTATAATAATTTAATAATCTGGTCTTATCTCTTATTAACAACGGACATCCAGTCGCTAATATTTCAGTGCTGATTCTTGGACAGCCATCGTTCAGGTTAGATGTAACTAATCCGAATTTAGAATGATTTAAATATTCATTTAATTCGTGTCTATTTTTTCTACCGATAAATTCGATATTATCCACTTTATATTTTCGACACAATCTTTTTCCAACATCTTGTTCATTACCCACATGAACAATCTTTAGAGTTTTCAAGAACTTTGATTTTGATATCTGAGAAATAAAATATTCTTGTCCTTTAAATTTTAACTGTGTAAAGTTATTAGGCCAACAAATATCGTGTTTTTTTTCTGAATTTTCTATTGGGAAAAATATTTTAGGCGGTCCAATCTTATAAAATGTAATACAGTTCTTTTTTAAATCTTCATCAGCTTCAACTAATATTTTGTTATAGAGTCCTTTTGAACTTGGATATTTTCGTTTTGATGCTCCAAGATATAATTTAGTTCCAAAATGATTTGGTTTCTTTTGAATGGTATTATCATATTCTGGAAATCCACCACGCCAAAAAGAGATCACTGGAGATTTGTATTTAAAACATTTATCAAAATTTGAAACAAATTTTTGAATAAATAATTTTTTATTTGGAAGTTCAAATATTATATCATCTTTTTGATATTTTATTAATCTCCAAATAATAACTTTTTCAATCTCTGTATTTCTTAATAACCACAAACACTGTGTTAAATAAAAATCCCAACAGTGATTTTCAAAATCCTCTAAATTATTATATTGATGGTAATCTTCTAATATTTTTAAGTCTGTTCTAAATAACCAGAATGTTTTCATATATAATACCAAGTTCTTCCAGTTTTTATATTCGAAATAGTTTTTCTGTCAACTCCAAATATATCAGCTATTTCTTGTTGAGTTAATATACCTTCTTTTAATAATAATTTAATTTGAATTACTTGTTCTTCTGTTAATTTGTGACTTGGATTATTTTCACCTTTTTGTTTTCCACTAATTATTCTACTAATACTCATTAATTTTTTTGTTTCTTTAGAATGATATTTTCCTTTCATTCCAATATGATTTTCACTCATTTTATTTTTATGTTTTTCCGAAAATACTTTTCCAGTCATATGTAATTTAATATGCTCTGATTTTGGCATTATTATTAAATTATTTAAAATATTATTTTCTGGATTAAAATCAATATGATGAACACATTCATCTTCTTTTAATTTATAATTATTAAAAAATTCAAATTCTAAAATATGAATTTTTTTATTTTTTTGTTTTCCATTTTTACATAATCTAAGAAATAAATGTTTATCACTTTTTTGTTGTTTTCTTATTTTTCCATTTATTTTATCATATTTAAAACTTTTAACTCTACCTAAATTACTCACAGAATAGTCTGGAAAGTCTTTTATAACTTTCCAGATCTCACCATCTAAATCTTGTAAGTCTAAATTTTTAAATATTTTCATATATATTTATCAAAACTCATCGTATAATCTGAGAAATCAAAACATATTGAAATTTTACCACTATTATAATCAATCTCTGTTTCAACCAGTGGTATTAAATTTTTATTTCTATACATCCTATTCATTACGTTTGAAATAAAATTAATAATTTTTAATTCAGCTTCTGGTAAAGTACAGTTAAAAACATTATTAGATATAACAGTTGAAATATACTCAATCATTCGTCTCTCATTTAAGAGTTTTAATGTATTTTTATTTTCTTTAAATTCAATAGTCATATATATATAATACTCCTTTAATATTTTTCTTTCTTATTTATATCTTCTTCATCTAATATTATAACATCTTCGCACACATCTCAGCAACTTTACTTCTCTCAGATTTCAACAGTGTTACATGACCAGCAAAATCTACATTTCTAAGTTTATTAACAACTACAGATAAACCATTATTTGTAGAATCTAAATATGGATTATCAATCTGGGATGGATCACCAGTTAGAACTATCTTGGTTCCTTCTCCTATTCGTGTTAGAAGAGTCTTAATCATATGAAGTGAAATATTTTGAGCTTCATCACAAATTATAAATTGTTGTGGAATACTACGCCCTCGTATATAAGTTAGACATTCTAACTCTATCTGACCAAAATCAATTAATTCATCTACTAATTGACTTGCTCTTTTTTTCGAATTATTTTTAGAAAATAAAAATTCCATATTATCATAAATAGGTTGCATCCAAGGTCTTAATTTCTCTTCTTTACTTCCTTTGAGATATCCTAAATCGTTGCCCATTGGAACCACGGGTCTAGTTACCAATAATTTAGAATATAAATTTTGATTAACAACTAATTCAAGTCCTGTGGCAAGACTAACAAGCGTTTTTCCTGTTCCAGCACAACCAATTAATGTGATTATTTTAATATCAGGATTTAATAGTAATTCAAATGCAAATTTTTGCTCTTTATTTTTAGCTTTAAGATCAAATACATTTTCATTTTCATATTTCAATGGATACAACGCTCCATTAATATATCTGGCTAAACCAGAATGATTGGTTTCATCAATACTTTTCAAAACAAAAAATTCATTTGGATAAGATTGAATTGAAGTTTCCAATCTTTTATTCTTATAAAATTTATCGATTTCGGAACTCTCTAAAAGTAGCGTTCTACTTTCTTCATACAACTGAGTATGATCAACAACATCTTTTTCATATGCTTGAGCTTCTACTTTCAGAGTATCAGCTTTTATTCTTAAATTTAAATCATTAGTGACTAAAACAACACTTTTAATATTTTTATTTAAATTATATGCGACAGCTAATATTTTATTATCAAATTTATCAGGATCAAGAACTGCGATTGGAGGCATATAAGTATTATTTGTTTCAATCTTTAATATACCACCAGTAGATAATTTAACCCCTTCAGCTAAATTACCTGTTTTTCTTAACTCATCTAATTTCTTCGAGACACATCTAGCATTTCTACCAACTTCACTTTGTTCTTTTTTAATGTGGTCAAGTTCTTCAATAACCGCAAATGGAAGTATGATATAATTATCCTGAAACGAAAAAATTGAATTTGGATCTTGTAATAGAATATTAGTGTCTAGAACATAATATTTTTTTGGATTTGGCATAAAGTTTTCCTTAAATTTTCATTAAGTCGTTTAATTGACAACCAGTTTTTAATGAGTGATCACATAATAGAAGTATATTTAATACACGTAATCCCTCCATACTATTTGTTTTAGGTTGTTGTCTATTTTCAATACACTCTATAAAATGTCTACACTCTTCCTTTAATGGTTCTGATTTCTCAATTTCAATAACTTCACCTTTTGCTTTATTAATAATAGGTACTTGATTCTCCCATTTTATTTCGTGATTGTATGAAATTAATTTATTCTCTATTGTGTCATCAAATACAATCATTCTTTCACTACCAATAACAACTAATTTTTGCTCTTTAAACGGATTTAACCAGCTAACGAATATATGAGCATTAATATTTGAACTAAATTTCATTGTTGTCATTGTTACATCAGCAATATTATTCTGTAAATATGTCCCGCCAGTTGAATAAATACTTATTGGATAATCATTTAATAACATTAATATTACCGATATATCATGAGGAGCAAATGATAGTGTCACATTTTCACTCGTTCTTATTTTTCCAATATTCAATCTATTAGAATAAATATAATTTATTTTCCCTAAATAATTAGTATCAATCAACTCTTTTAATTTTGTTATTGCAGGGTGATACTGAAGTACATGTCCAACCATTAAAATTTTCTTCATACACTCTGCTTGTTCAACTAATTTCTCAGCCTCTGTTGTATCGAGACATATAGGTTTTTCTACAAAAACATCTTTATCATTTGTTAGGGCTGCTTTTGCCAGATTATAATGTGTCTCAGCAGGAGTTGCTATAACAACAGCTTTTATATTTTTATTATTTAGAACTGAATTATAATCATTTGTGAATGGAATATCTGGATATAAATTTTTATAATATTCTTTTCGTAATGGATCTGAGTCGCATATTAAACCTAAAGAACCCAACTCATAAAAATTACGAATTAGATTTTTTCCCCACCAACCCGCTCCACATACTGCTATATTTTTCAATTTTCATCCTCTAATGTGAAATTTCTAAGAGTATATGTTGCTTCAAAATCTGGTATCTGAATATGTATCTTTAAAGATCTATCTTTAGTATCATAATCTAAGTCAATATTCACAACACTCTCATTTAACTTTCCATGTTCTGTTAATATATTTTTCATTGATTCTTTCATATGATTGAAAGTTTTGTCATCAACAACTTCACCAACTTGTTCAGCTAAAAATTCTTTAATATTTTCAAAACACTCTTTTAATTCATCTGTCATTTTACTTTTTCACCTTTATTATAGTTATCATCAACCAATATTATTGTTCCATCTAAATGATGAACAACAGCAGGAACTTGAGCAACACCAAATTTAATACCACATTTTGATATTTGTTCCTGTGCCAATTCTATAGTCTTAATCATATCATCTGATTTTAATATCGGTCTTCCAATAACAACATAATCAGCACCACTATTAAAAGCCTCTTCAATGGTTACAACTCTTTTTTGATCATCATTTCTTTGTTCGGTTAATTGAATTCCTGGGGTGATTAAAACAAAATCAGGATTATGTATGTCCCAAACTCTTCGTTGAAATGTCAATGTCTCTCTGATAGTTTCCAATTCCAATCCTGATAGTACAGCACCTGCACATCCTGTTTTATATGCCTGTACAACTCTTCTTCGAACAAACGTATCTACTGATATATTATAATGATAGTCGTGTATTCCACAATCATCTTGTATATCAATATCATTAAAACATGTTAATACACTAACACCTAAAATTTTCTTTCTGTATTTTTCATCAATCTTGTCTAAAATATTACATTGAGAATGGACAGTTAAATATCTTGCGTATTCTTGAACTTGATTGATAGCAGAATCTATAGTTCTGGGAATATCAAAGAATTTTAGATCTAACATAATATCTATATCTTTATCTTTTAACCACTTTAAAAAGTCAGTACCACCAACTAAAAATAATTGAAGTCCAACTTTATAAAATTTAATTTTGTCTTTTAGTTTATTTACAATATTTTTAGCTTCATCAATGGTACTAACATCAAGAGCTAAAATAATTCGTTTATTTAATGGATCAGTATTCATTTATTATCCTCTTTATATCTAAGTTGTATTTTTCCTTCTTCTGAACATAGTTCATCCCATGTTTCATTCAAAATAAATTTCCATTCGAATATTTCATCAGTTGTTAGATTGCCTGTTAATACTGAATATTTATAGTGTCTATTATCTCTTAATAATTCTCCATGTGTTGGAGGTTCTTGTAGTACCCAAACTGTAATTTCTCCAATAGGTCTACCAGTATATATATCATATGGACCTTTTTGATCAGATATAATATTCCATCTAAGTTCTATACCAGTTATTGGGGAGTATCTTGGTAAACGAGTATCTTTATTTTTTAAAAAATTCTTTTTTATGTCTTCTTCTTCTCTTTTATCTCTGAAGAAATCTAAAATTTTTTTAAACATTATACTGTCCAAATATATGAATCATCAACTTCTAATTTCTTTGATTTTATATTATAAACATATACTCTTCTATCTATAATTATTTCACTAAATCTTGGTGAAACTTGATTAACAATCACTTCAAAATCTCCAAGTGGTTCTCCTGTTTTTGTGTCATATGGACCATTTTGAATAACTTCAATATTCCATCTTAATGGTATTCCACTTTCAGGAGAGTATTTTGGAAGATCATGTTCTTTCAAGAATTTTGTTTTAATATTGTTTTTTTCTCTGCGTTCTCTAAACCAATCAAACATTATAATTCACTCCTTAAAGTTTCCAATTTAGATAGTTTATATCTCGGATATTTATAGGCAGGTCCATGTCCAAGATCAGTTATATTTTCTTTTTTAATTACATCTTTTGCATTCGCCCATCCAGCAACTTCAAACACTGGAAACTTTCCAGTACAGACAATATAAATATCAGCATCCTTCAGTGTCTTACTTGGCATTAATAATAAATCACCTTTTGGACTTGATGTATATTTAACATCTATCTTAACACCATTCTCAGAAATTAAATCATGTCCACCATGTCTTGAGTGAATTGATAAATCGGGTTGTAATCCCAAGTATCTACCAACAGCTATTTCAGTGGCAATACCATATAAATCTATTTCTTCTGATGTTAATTTAGTTGTTCGTTTTTGATCTTTAATTCCATTTTTTCTATTTTCTAATCTACGAGCTTCACCTAATTTCTTAGCCAATTCTTGATCAGATTCATTTAATACGAGTTTCATACATTCTCCATTCTGATTATATACTCTTTATTTGATAAATCAATTCTTTTATCTGAGTATAATTTCTCAAATCCATCAACAGTTAATTCAAATTTAAAAAATCTAAATTCATAATTCATAATTTCAAATAATTTATTACAATCTATAATATGTTCATGCTCAGTTCTTTTAATAGAAACATTACCAATTTTTTTTATAATTGTTTTTGGTTGTATTCTCATAAAAGTTATATTATTGGTTTCTCTAAATATAGCAGTTAGTGATTCCAATCTAATTTTTTCATAAAGAGGCATACAATCATGTGGTGTATCGCTTGTTGGCCAAGTACAAAATCTTACTTTTGGTATAATAAAATATTCATATTTCGGTATAAAGTTGATTTTAAACATTTGTGGATGATATGTTAATCTATTTTGAGTTGGTTTTCCAAATATATTACAGTACTGCCAGAATTCTAAATCCTCTATCGTATTAAGAGGAAATATAATTTTTTTCCACCACTTATAATCATCTTTATATTCAAAATCGATAATATTTTCATATATTTTATCTGAATCTTCTCTCATTTCAAGTGTTAAGTTATAATGATCTACATATTTAGAAAGAATTTCTTCTCTAGATAGTTCAATCATAATTGTTCTATAATCTTCTTGATTATCTTTCCATCATAATTTTTAAATTTAGTTTTGACAACTTTAATTGATTCATTTTTATTTTTATATTGAGAAAAATCGATATTATCGATTATCCACTTTCGTACTTCATCTTCAGATATTTGTTGTGGTACATAGTTTTCTAATATGAGTAAATATGGTGAAAAATATTGATGATATATATCAGATTTTTTCAATCTTTCAACATTCTCTTTTTCATCGTTTATAAGTTTTCTTAAAACATCCTCAACTTGTTCATCATTTAAATTTTTTTCATGTCTTTGAAGTTCGCCATATATAACTTTTAAAATATTTGTTTTTTCTTTATTTCTCGCTTTAATAGATTCATTTAAATCATTCTTGATTCGTTCTTGTAGTGTCATCTTTATTTAACTCCTCATATATTTTGTCGAGTGCATAATAAATAAAACCATATTTATCATTTTCACCATTACTTATTATTTTACACCATTCATCATCCAGATAACATCTCAAATCACCAAATAATCCATTTGGATTTCTGGGATCTAATTTATTTATTGTTTTATATAATTTACTTGTTGTATTATAATGAGAATACAATGTTTGAGTAATTTCATTTAAATTATGAGCAATGATTGATAATTTTTTTGATAACTCGACATGTTCTTCTTTGGTTAATGGATTTTTCATTTTAGTTCCTTTCTACTTTTTCATAATCTTCTAAATCTTGCCATTTATGACATTCTGTCAGACAATAATCAGAATCAGAATAATCATCACTATACCACTCATCACAATCCATAGCATCACGATATCCAATCCAACCACATTCAGAACATTTATATTTCATTTTTTGTATACCTTCAAGTAATGAACAATCACATTTAGGACATCTATAAATTACAATTTTACAATTATTTTTATTATCATTATAATAATCAATTTTCATTTTTTCTTCTGTCCCTATCCAACCACATTCAGAACATTCATATTTCATTTTTATCTCCTTTATACGACCTTATAATAATACGATCTTTATCATCACCAACAAGGGTGGTTCTCATCCAATAAGCACCATCTTTTTTATATATCCAATCTCTTTCAATAAGATCAGCTATAGTACTTTCAAAAAAATCCATTTCATCATTATAACCATCAGGTCTTTTATGATAAAATATCACTTTTTTATTTTCAATGTCCATAATTAAATCCGATTAAGTACATCTTACCATCTTCTGGTGCTGTAAATTCTTCATCAACAAATCCACAACAACCATCCCATTGATAATCTTTATATTTTTCTACTTCGTTGATATTACTTTTCCTTGCTATTCGTTCATTATCAATACAAGTGTCATCAACTTCTGCTATGAGTTGTTCTAATTTTTCTTGAACTGATTTCGGATAAGCTTCAATAATTAAGTTACCACATATACATCGACAACCATTACATTGAATACAAACTGGTTCTTCACAAACTGGACATAATCTATCATAGAGTTCTATTCTTGTTTTATATTTTGGATGTGAATCTACTGCTTCTTTAGCTTCTCTTAAAGAACAATCAGCTCTATCACGAATTGACTTAATAGCCATAATTGGATTACATGGTAATAATTTTTCTTCTTCTTCAATTAGTTTAATCATTTCACCAAACCTTCTTATATGGACAGTCACAACTATTATTACATATTGGTTCTCTATCGCTGATAACATCATCAAAATTCATTCTTGTGATAATTTTTCCATCTGGTACTAAACTTGGAACTAATTCATTAGCAAAACATTTGTAAGTTTCATAATCATCAACAATTATATAATCATAACGTCTTCCAAGAATGTCGGATTTTTTATAAATCATTTGAAACGAATTTCTACTATTCATTGTGATACAACTAAATTCATTTTTCTTATAAAATTGAGGTCGTAGTATTTTTGGTAAATTATCAAAAAGTTCATATAACTTATTTATAATATATTTTGCCTCATCTAAATCTCTAACAATATAACCAATATCAATATTATGTGAAAATAATAGTAAATAATTTATATAGGTTTTTATTCTGAATTCATATGGTAATTCAGCCATATAAAATGATGTCATCACTTCCATGAAACTTTGATAGTTAGTTATTTCTTTTTTAAATAAAAATTCCTGTTCTAAACACATTTTCCTATATCTCTCCTATAATACATTCCTTCAAAGTTTATTTTTTTAACTTCATTATAAACATTCTTTATACTCTCTTCTCTATCTTTTCCAAGAGAAGTAATACCCAATACTCTTCCACCATTGGTATAATATTTATCATCTTTTAATATTGTACCAGAATGAAAAACATAAGAATCTTTAATATTCTCGAAACCAGTGATTTCTTTTCCAACTTCATATTTATCAGGATAACCACCAGATGACAAAATAACACAAGTTGCGAATTTATTATACCAAGTTAACCAACTTCTTTCTAATTTATTATCAATAGTATTTTTTATAATATCAATCAAATTATTTCTCATTAGTGGAAGAATCACTTGTGTCTCTGGATCACCAAATCTAACATTATATTCAAGAACAAATGGATCATTAAAAGACTTGGTTCCTTCTTTTGAACTTACAATCATAAGACCAATAAATAAAACACCACAGTAATTCAATCCTGCATTATACATTCCATTAAGAGTTGAATATATAATCTTATACAAGATCTTTTGTTCTAAAGTATAACTAATTTTCATTGGTGCTATACAACCCATTCCACCAGTATTTTCACCTTTGTCTCCATCAAATATTCGTTTGTGATCTTTAGCAAGAATCATTGATTCAAAAGACATTCCATTAACGAATAGTAATAGAGATAATTCATAACCTTCTAATTTTTCTTCTATGATAATCTTATTACCAGATTCTCCAAATTTCTTATCTTCCATAATCGTCTGAATGGCCATTGTAGCGTCGATTTTATCATTACATACAAACACACCCTTACCTGAAGATAAGCCGTCTGCTTTGATTACAAGTGGCTTTCCTGACCTCATAATGTACTCTTTGGCATCCATAGGATTGTCAAAGACATTATAATCTGCCGTTGGGATATTATTTTCTTTCATTAAATTTTTAGCAAAAACTTTGCTGGATTCCATTTGAGAGGCTTTTTGGGTAGGACCGAATATTTTGAGATTATTTTCTTGAAACTTATCGACTATACCAAGTGATAACGGAAGTTCTGGACCTACAATGGTATAATCAATAGTATGTTCTTTTGCGAATTTGATTAAACTATCAAAATCCAATATATCAATATCAATACATGTGGCTATATCTCGTATACCAGCATTGCCTGGAATACAATATATCTGAGAAACTTTCTTATCATCATATAATTTTTTACAAATGGCGTGTTCTCTACCAGCATTACCAATTACTAAAATATTCATCATTCGTTACTTTCCATACTGACATAAGTTCGTCTATATCATTTCTCATTTGATTCATAGCTTCAACCATCTCATTTATTTTATTAATTACAACTTGTTGACTATTTGAATAATAATCTATTGATAGTTCATTCATTTTTATTTTATCAATCATTTACTTTATTCCTCTCCTTTACAATTTGCCCCTTCAATAAAGAAAACATCTCCTTCTCCATTTTTCCTAAATTTTCATTTACTCTATCTATTTTAAAATAAATATCGTCTATCTTTCTGTGTAGTTGCATTATTTCCATTTCAGCTTTCTGATTTATTATATATTCTTTTTCATCTCTGATTCGATCTCTGGATTCTTGTCTATTTGCTGTCATAAGTATGATTGGAGCTTGAACTGATGCTAAACAAGATAGACATAAATTAAGAAGAATGAATGGAAATGGATCAAATGGGTGTATAAAAAAAATCAAATTTAAAATGATCCATATCATCAAAAAAATAAAAAAAGAAATAATAAAATACCAACTACCACCAAACTCAGCTATTTTATCTGAGATTTTTTCTCCAAGTGTTAATGGTTTATCAACATCTTTAATCATAGGGAATCTCCTGTTATTTATTAAGTTAAACAATACCAATATTTTTTAATTTTTCCCTCGATTCTTCAATATAACTTTCATACTCACACCTCAGACATGGACTTGGAAATTCTGTACAGTCTCCAAAGTGTTTTCCATCTTTCCAGAGTTCATTTGTTTCAAGTTCTTGTTTTATATCTTTCCATTCTTTTTCAAATTCTTTGGTTTTAAATGCATTTAATATTTCTTCTTTAGAGACACGAGAATCAATACCACACATGAATGTTTGAGATATAACATATAAATGTTCAGCAATCAAATCTACTAATTTGTTATATTCTTCAATTTTTAATTTGATCATAAATTAAATTTTAATCACTTTCTTCTGATTCATAATTTAAACAAGTTTTAATTCTTGGAGATAGTGCTGGCATCATTGTATCATCATTATCAGTGTCCATATCTTTTAGACATAGTTCAACAGATTCATTGGACATTAGATGAGATCCATGAATACAAGTAGAACAAACTTTATTCAATCTCACATTCTCCTTTAATTTCCAATTCATTTAAACTTCCTTTCATTTCATTATTTAATTCTTCTTTAAATTTGAAATTTTTTTCAATCTCTTCAGTTAACTCTTTGAATATATTTCTTTTTTTAAATCGTTCTTTTAAATCTTGAATTGTTTTTTTCGATTTTTCCTCATTATTGGGTTCGACATCAAAAGTTATTTTCATAATATTTTATTTGCCCTTTCTACAATACTTTTTACTCTCCAAGGTCTGAGAGCTTTTACTGAACCAATCTCGATTGCTGATGCTCCAGCCTCTTTATATAAATCAACATCATTTTTAGACATTATTCCACCACAACCCTTGATTGGATAATCTGGATAACAATCTTTAAAACGCTTAATCCAATCAAGTACGAATGGTTTAATAGGATTACCGGATAAACCACCTTGATTGGGATATTCAGGTAATCTGTATTTCTTCCAATTGATCTTATCTGGAAATGAACCATATGGAATTGTATTAGAACATGTGATAATATCACACATAAACGCACAATTTTCTAATTTCTCTGGTGGTACTAAAACATTTATCTTAACATCAATTGACATTTTTAATTCACTGAGTACTGCAAGATAACAAAGAAGATCTTGAATATAATTATTAATAGAAATGTTGACATTAGGACAACTAACATTTAACTGGATGCCAACTTTTCGTGGACAATCAAATGAATATTTGTATTTATAAATAATATTTTTTATTTTCTGTATCTCCTCTATTCTTGCTTTCCGGTCTTTTTCAACAGGAATGATTGATATTAATATTGGTAGATCTAATTTCTGCCATATTCCACTAACCAACATTGATTCTATACCAGGATTAGATACGCCAACTGAATTTATTATAGCACCACTAAATGGATATAATCTAACACAAGATGGGAAATATTTTATTGGTTGTAATTTATCATTAAGAGGAATATTACCATCGCGTTTATTTAGAGTTACAGTCTTTAAAATTAAAGTTGCACCTTCTGATGAGTGTCCTGGTATAAAATTAAGGAACTTGTCGTACCAATATCCGCTACCATCTAAGCCTTTTACACCAGATGTCATAAATACTTTTCCAAATGTACTTATAAAGTCTCTATTCATTTAGTTTTATCTCCCTAATGAATTTTAAATTTCTTTCTCGATTCTCTATTAATTTTTTTCTGTATTCTCTTAGTATTTTTCCAGCCCAAATACAACGATTAAACCTCTGTTTAATAAAATCATTCATTTAATTTTATCTCCATTGTACTATAAGGATGTCCATCATCAACCTTATGATGAACATGAATTTCAAAATTTATTTTTTTATCATGTTTATATAAATAATTATATAATAGATTATGAACCATCTGTATCCAACCTTCTGGAATATATTGACATTGAATATATAATTCGTGTCCACAAGAACACTCAGTATTAACTCCATTGTTTCTTAAATATTTGATAATATCTTTTAATTGGTCTTCTATATTTTCACTGTACCAGTTTTCTGAATCGATTGCTGCTTTCACAGCCTTTTCATAATCTTCTTTTTTAAATGATCCTGGAATTGGTGGTTCTTTAATTATTCTATTTATTTTACTCATTAATATATAATATCCCTTATGTCAGTATCATATAAGGTTTTTTCATTGACAGTGATTGGTTCTAATTCTTCTTCTTTGTTATGACTTCTCATTTCATCGATTGTGAAGAATCCACTTGACCACATAAAACCTTGAATGAATCCTAACCATCTGTTAATTTTTTCTTGTTTATTTTGTTGTAAAAAAATTCTCATTTTGGGTATCATTTCCAAGATGTGATTACATGATTCACTAAATTTAATTGTCAGCATGTGAGTTTTCATATAATCATTTATAAATTCTTCATACTTATTTAGCACTTCTGTAATTTTCTTGTTTGTCATATATACTCTTCCTCTTCATATTTCTTGATCTTATTTTCTAATCTATTTAATTTTTCAATCATTATTTTATTCTGTTTTTCTTCACTTAATTTAAATATTCTTTTTGCTTGATATAAACAAATCTCAACATCAACGAGTTCTTCATGAAGATTCTCAATATCTTTTTTATTTCTATTAAGAGCTTTACATAGAGCTTTTATTAATTCAGCCATCTCTTCAATCAACATCATTGATTGAGATTTATCACCCCATAATTCAATTGCTCTATCTAAAATTTGATTAATTGTCTTATTATTTAAATATTTCTCTTTGGCTTCATTTAGAAATTCAGCATCAATCATATTTAATATCCCATCTTAATCCAACAGATTTTATTTTCTTTTTCTAATCGTTTCAATATAAAAGTTTCAAATTCAGTATCGGTTATAATATCTGGAATATAATCAAGACCATCATTATCATAAATTTGTGATATTATATTAATGACCTTAATTTCAGCTTCTCCAAGATCATTACCAAAATCTTTCTTTTCTATAATATCAGCTATATACTGAACCAATCTTCTTTGGTGTATTTTATCATTCATAATATTTCAACTATAGGTTTCATTCCATCATTTGGAATGGTGATATTGACTTTGATATCATCAATGGAATCTATTTCTTTTAATTTTGTCTGATGTGAACACCATAAACAAAATGATTTATCTTCATAACATGGCATTCTATGATTCCATCTTTTCATAACATGTTCGGCTTCATCTTTAGTATTAAATAAATATATCATGGTATAAGATGGACACGCATCAATACATGCCCATCTTCCCATTCCATTAATTTGTGTTTTCATTAATCACACTTAACCTCAAATTCTACATCTTTTATACCAAAATATGGTTCATCATCATTTGAATCTTTTGTTTGATGTGATCTAATAACCAAATCTATAATATATTTCGGAACATTTTCATAACCATTATACATAGATGTCCATGATTCTACTTTTACTCTGCCATCAGATAATAATTCAATATTGTCTGGTGGATAATTAGATTGATTACCAGCACCGAACTCTCCTCCAATATAACCTTTTTGAATATATTCTAAAAATTCTCTTTTAAATAAATCAAATGTCCAGTTTTTATTATCATAATTAAAATATATAATAAAACTCGCCGAACTACTATTTGTCACGAAATCAATTTTTATTTTCATATATTTTCTTCTTCCTTTATATTTATTTGTTCAATCATCTCATTTATTTTTTTCATAAGAACTTCAACATTACTCATATCAGCTAAAGTAATATTTAATCTACCATTATTAAATTCTTTTTTTGGAAAATCTGTTTTATTTAATTTAGAAATCATTAAAATACTCCATCCATATAAACTGGTATATATTTATCTATCAAATAACAATCAACATGATTTTTACTATTATCCATATATAATTCAATACTAACATTGAATTCTATATCAACATCATTCGAAACAACAATGTCTGGATAATTAGAATCAATTCCCTTGATTACTGTTCCTTTAGATAAAGTAAACTTGTGTGATGGTTTTGGTTTCTGTTCTTGAATTCGTTGACTGATGCCATATACAAAATCAACTGGATTAATTTCAATACATCTTTCTTTTTTCATTCCTGACTGATATGGTCCACCATTTAATGCATACTCTGCGTCTTCAAATTTACTCATTATTATTCTCCTTAAATTTCATCCATGAAATAAACTCGACATAGATGTGGCTAACGAACAGATTGTTTGTGTTTGTAATAGGTGGGTTGTATTCATAGAACTATGTGGGTGTAAGTGATTACTGTGATGTGAATGTAAAGATTCATTGTCTTTATCATCTGTGTTATATTCTTCTTTTTCTTCTTTTTTAACTTCAATCTTCTTTTTAACTGGAATTTCCCAGGCATTGATCCATTTATAAAAATAAGGGATATTTTCTATTTCTTTAATATGATCATCGATACGAGTTATATCAATTTGAACCATCTTTATTTCACCGATTATATTATTATTCCACTCTTTATCAGCATCTCTTTTAGCATTCATTTCAATTATATTCTCCGATAGTAGTTCTTTATGTTCTTCGTAGAATCTTCTATGTTGATCATAATAATAGTCATAACATTCTTGATAGTTCTTCCATCTTCCTATTGGATAGGCAATTATATAGAACTTTATGATTGGCATATATTCATTCATTATTTTCTCCTATAGAAAGAGTGATGTTTCCTTTTTTCTTTTCTTATTTTTATCCGCTTCTTCAAATAACTTCTTAGCTATATTGATAGCTTCACCTTCAGATGATGCCCATACATAAGTTGTGACATAATTTCCAAAAACATCATCAAACATCTTATTTACATTTCCCATTTCTGCGATGTCGGATGTGAAAGTTGTATATTCTTCTTCAGAAAATATTAATTTTCTATTTACAAAATATATTTTTTTGTCTTCAGTTACATCAGGAAAATAATCAACTTCAAAGACTTCAGGATCTTCATCATAACTTTCCTGAGAGTGATATCTATTTTTAAATTCATTTAATTTTTTTATAGAAGTAAATAATCCAACAACTCGTCTGTCTTCACAAACTCCACTATATAGAGTGTATATTTTCATTTACCTTTTATTTCTCCTATTTATCACTCTGATCAAGTTTTTTAGCTTCTTCTGTTTTAAATAAATAAATTGTCGTTACTGGTGGACAGTATGATATACTTGCCCATTCACCTTTTCCATATATTTCTGGTTTCATTATATCCTCCAAAAAAATTTAATTTAAAAATTCATTTATATGTTAATATCATAATATTTTTAATTTGACCTTAAAATGAGAATAAACCAGAGATGACTAAATCATCATCTCTGGCTTGTGTGTTAAAGGGTTAGGTAATGTTTTTAAAATATCAAATACTTCTGGGAATATCCACGCTGTATGTTTATATGTTCCATCTTTCTGTTCTAACAAAATCAAGTATGCGTTATCGTGATGGACTATCTGTACTTTATGCCCATATTGATTTTCCATAGTGGCTACTGGAACTACAGTTGTAGTAAGATGACCACTTCCCCATTTAGCTTCTTTGTCTGTCTCAATTATTTTATACATAGTTCCTCCATTGGTGTGGAGTAATCATTCAATTCTAACCTCTTTTGGATTTGGTAACATAATCAATACATCAAATACATCTGGAAAAATAACAGCACATTCAAGATAGTAGCTTTCATTTATTACTTCTAGAAGAATGACATAGTTATCACCATCATGAATAATTTGAGCTTTGTGTCCCAAATCGCTTTGTAGTGTTGAAATTGGATGAACCTCTACTAAAATATTATTCTTATACCACTTTATAATACTGTCTGGTTCTGTGCGCTTATACTTATACTTATACAAGTCACTTTCAGATTCTTCTTCTGTAAACATTTTTCTCCTTATTTGTTATATAATTTTTTTCCGCAAAAGGGACAGTAGTTGATATCAACACATAATCCATTTATATCAAACATCCATCCATTCTTTAACCATCCAGTGGATGATTTAAAATATGTAATATATTTATTTCCATTTATACAACATTTTGATTTTTGACCATCTTTTAGATTAATATTTTCATCTTTATTTTCTATTAAATCTGAATGTTCATTTAAAATCTTCTCATGTTCAGCGTCATCATTCCACATAATAAAATCACCATTTTTTTTACATATCATATAATCTCTATTTTTTTTAAAATATAAACAATCAATTTCTGATGTAAATATTAGTGGAGAATACCGCTCAGTTATTTCTGAAAATGATTTATCAACTATATTATTTAAAAAATTTATTTGTTCATTAGTTTTCATCTTTTATTTCCCATTTTGTAAATCCTATTTTTTTATGATATATACTTTTATTAATCCATTTTCTTCCAATATCTTCAACAATTCGATCTCTTGATTCTTTTATATAAATTCCATGTTCCCATTTTCTTATGAATCTTCCTCTTTCACTTTTTAAAGAATGTCTTAATTGTTTCTCTGGGTTTTCGTCTGGTGTCATTAATGGAGTTACTCCTTTAATAAATTCATATTTGAATAAAATAGGATTTAGAGATATTCTCGGACATATTGTAAATTCAGTATCTCCATTATTAATTGGTGTTTCATTCTTATTTAAACGAAGACTGGCCAATTTTGGATTATTTTCTAATACTTCAATCATATAATCAATATTAATTGGTCGTAATAATTTAAAATCGTCTTGTAGATTAAAAACATAATCAGATTTAACTTGACTCCATGTCCAGATAATAGCTTTAGTGAATCCTGGTTCTGATGGATATCTATAAACTATATTATCAAAATATTCTTGTGCTGTTTTTAAAATGAATTTTGGTTTTATGTCTTCACCAATTGGATCTATATTAATAATTAAACGATATTTATTTTTATCAATGAACATATTTTGACAAAATGATTCTAATGTTCTTTTTAAAATCTCAGGTCTAATTGTAGATGTCATGGTAATGTCAATCATTCATTATTCTCCGATTAAATATTTTATATGCGACCATGATTTTCCAAGTTTTATTTTTGAAATTACAGTTTGAACAACACCAAACATATTTCCTATAAATTTCTGAGTTATTTTTCCAGATTTATAATAATCCGAATTTAATATTTTTTTAATTAACCAGACTTCTCCATCTTTTAACTTTGAATTTTGGTTGTCTTCTCCTGGTCTTTTAATACCAGATCTTCCTTTAAAATCAGCATGATTTTTACTTATTTTTCTTTTGGTTTCTTCTGAAACTATTTTACCAATTGAATGTTCACTGTGTAATACAGGTTCTAAATTATTAATAAAATTATATTCTCTATCCCCATTTATATGATGAGCATCATACTTTTCTTCTAACTTTTCTTTGAAGTTTTCATAAACTAAACGATGAACTAATTTAGTTTTTGATATTCCATTTTTACATAAATCAATTTCTAAATATCCATCTTTATTTTTCTTTTGTTTTCGTATTTTTCCATTTATTTTATTTTGTTTAAAACTTTTAATTCTGCCTAAATTACTAACTTGATAATCTGGAAAGTCTATTATAACTTTCCAGATTTCATTTTCCAGATTTTTTAAATTTAAATTTTTATATACTTCCACAATATTAATCTCCAATTAAATATTTTATTATAATATTTGTACTATTCCCTATTCCATAAAAAGCATCCCAATTTTTATTATTTAAATAATTATCATTTAATAATTCTTTAATAGAACTTGTAATTTCATTTTTGTTAATCGTATCAACTAATTTTGAATATCCACACAGTATAAGTTCTACCCACTCTGTAGAATTTCTAGTGATTACACTAGGCTTCCTAAAGAAATACACCTCCCTCTGTATCCCGCCTGAGTCTGTAATAATTAACTTGGAATTCTTCTCCAATATTAACATGTCTTTATAACCAACTGGATCAATAATAATTAAATTTTTAGGAAGATCTAATTTTAGATTCTTCAAAATTTTCTCTGTTCTGGGGTGAATTGGAAATACAACAGGAATATCATTTGATATTTCAATTAGAGCTTCAATTATATTTTTTAGTCTGTCTATATTATCAGTATTTTCTGCCCTATGAACAGTTGTTAAAATATAACTATCTTTTTCTACTTTATATTTATTTTTAATTTTATTAAATATTTCATCTTCATCAATCTTTTTCATAACTTCTATGAGAACATCGATCATAACATCACCAGAAATAATTGTCTTATCTGGTTTAATAAGATGTTCTTTTGCCAAATTTTGATATGAAACTTGAGACGGACAAAATAAGTAATCAGACATGTGATCTGTCAGTACTCTGTTTGTTTCTTCTGGCATATTTTTGTCGAAGCAACGCATACCAGACTCGATATGTGCAATAGGAATACTTAATTTTTTGGCTGTTAATGCTCCGATTAATGTAGAATTTGTGTCACCAAATACAACTAGTATACTTGGCATTTCTTTTAGTAGTATTTTTTCAAGTTTAATTATTCCATTTCCTATTTGCTGACATGGAGAAGTACCACCAATATTTAAATTATAATCGGGAAGTGGCACATTTAATTCTTTGAAAAATATATCTGATAAATTAAAATCATAGTGCTGATTTGTATTTATCAATATTTCTTTAATTCCTAATTGTCTTACTTTATTTGAAAATAAACAAGTTTTTATTATTTGTGGACGATTTCCAATTACTGTTGCAATCTTCATATATGATACCTAATTTTTCCTGTTTTTATTTTAGATATCATTGACTGGGAAATTCTGTTTTTTCTACCAATTTCTTTTTGTGTCAAATTTCTATTTTCTATATCTATTTGAATACCAATGATTTTTGGATTTGTTATTTTAAAATTTGGATGATTTTCTCCTTTTTTACTTTCACTCATTTTCTTTTTTGTTTCTTCAGATAATATTTTTCCTTCACTACTTTCACTAATTCTATTTTTAGTTTCTTCTGAAAGTTTCTTTCCTTTTCTATGGTCTTCTATATGTTTTCCGTGTGGTTTAGATTCTAAATTATTAATAAAATTATATTCTTTATCTTCATTTATGTGATGAGCATCATGCCCATCTTTTAATCTTTCTTTAAAGGTTTCAAAAACAAGACGATGAACCAATTTAGTTTTTGATATTCCATTTTTAGATAAACTAACTTTAAAATATTTATTATTATTTTTATTTTGTTTTAATATTTTTAATTTATGATTCCATCTATCTACAATAATTCTTTTAACTCTACCAAGATTACTAACTTGGTAATCAGGATATCCTTCTATTGTTTTCCAAACTTCTCCATCTAAATCATTAATATCTAAATTTTCATAAATTTTCATTTAATTTCTGTCCATACCAATCTTCTCTTTTATTTATTATTTTATTGAATAATTCAAGACATTCATTTAAATATTCAGATAATATAAAATCTGGAGTATCTGAACCGTTTTCTTTACTGTATTGATTGATCAAATATCTTAATTCTTCTATAAAAGTTTTTTCTATTTTTGGAACTTCTAAATTATCAGATTCTTCTTCTATTATTTTATTCATTAATTTATTATTAAAATCTTTTATATTATTTATATCATTTGAATTAAATGATGTATAAAGAGATGGCACACAGTTATTCGATGTTGAGTAACAACTTCCTATTGTAAATGACATCATTTTACACATCAAATTTAAATCTATAATTTCTTTATTTGATAATTTTAATGTAGTACTCATTCTTTATTTACTTCTTTCTTTAGAGCTTGTACAAACTTGTATAATTCATCTACAGATTCTTTATCTAGTGAAAGAACTGGATCTTTGTCCATACTACTAGAACCAGTACAAAAACATCTTCCTAAAGATTCTGTTACAAAATCACACACTTTATTTAAAGTTCTTACTTCGTCATTTTTAAATCCGATCACTGTTTCAGTTTTCATTATATCATCCTCTTGATATCACTTAATAAAGATAGTATTTTAATTTCATTATTTTTGATTCTATTTTGTTCAATTAATTTTTCTGGTGTTGTATTGGTTGACGTCCAACTAGAAAAATAATTATGTACAATAGTGTAAACATCTTCAAAAGTTTTAAGATCATTGCCCTCTAATTCAACTCTAATAACTTTATCGGTTTTCATTTTATACTCGATGTTATCTTTATATTTATACCAGGATTCTTTTTCACTGGTGGTGCTGGAGGTGGTGTTGGTTTCTTTACATTCTTTGGTGGTAATGGATTAGATTCTTTTTTCATAAACCCTCACATTTATATTTATATTTAAATCTCTCTTTTTAGGTGGAGGTGGAGGTGGTAGTGAAGTTGACTTTTTAATATTTTTTGGAGCAGGTGTTATTTCATTTGTCATTATTATTATACTTTATGGTTATATTTATATTTGATGGATCTACTTCTTCTCCGTCTAATAATTCTATTTGTATAAATGTGATCGGTTCAATTCCCTGTGTTCTTAAATAATCTTCAACTTTGGTTTTCTCAATTAAATTTTTCCAAGATTGAAGTACTTCTTTCACAGAATTACTAAATTCTTCCATTATTTATCCCTCAATTTCTCGTTTAAATATAAAATAAATAAGATTACACGAATCAGTAAAGTCTACATTCTTTGGTACTATTGTATTGACTAATTCCCATCCATCTCTACCTAATTCAGTTAAGTTATAATTTAACATCATATTACTATATGTGTCATATATTCAAATTTTTTCATTTTAATTGTTCCTTTATACTTTCTATTAAAGCCAACATCTTGTGTTGTCTTTTTGCAATTTCTACATTCGCGTTAATTTGAGGGCTAACAGAACTCATTGCATAAGCGATAGTGTCTTCGACTATTCCACATAATTCTTTCAGGGTATTTATTTTATCACCCTTTACATCAAACATTTTACACTCTAAATTCGTATTATTTTCACTCTCATCAACTCTATTTTTAAATTTATCAGAATCATGATGTGAGTAGGTATTCCAAGTTCCCATTGATATATATTCATCTTTAAAACTTTGTTGAAATAACTCGTTTTTTGATTTGATAATTTCTTCAGCTTCTTTTTTTAACTCGTCTATTTTTTTCTTATTTGTGAATATATCACATAAATCATCAAACAGTTTCACTATTTATTTCCTCCATTACTTTATCATATAATTTTACTGGACATGTATACCAACATCCAGACATATCAAAACCAAGTTTTTTATATTCTTCTATAATATGGATTGTTTTTTTAACACCTTCTATTGTTTTTCTATCAGCGGCAGCTTCTTTTTTTAACTCTTCTTCAATCTGATTTTTACCAAATAATTTATTAAACAATTCACCAATCATATTTTATTTCCATCCTTTTTGTGGTTGCTCCAGTTCTTTTCTTTTTCTATAATCAAGAGTTATTTCATCTCCTGATTTAATTGGTTTTATAGCATAGGTTTTATAAACACCAAGATTAACTTTTGTCACAGCATTTGGTGTGTATGAATGATTTAAATATCTACCAAATTTGGTGATTTCAAAATCATTTTCCAACATAATTCCGTGTATAGAAATATAATCATCTTTTTTAAAATTTTTTAATGAAAAAACTCCCAATCCATTAATAGGAGATTCTTTAATTTCAAATACTATATTTTTTATTTCATTTCTGTATTCGGACTCATTAATCATATTTACCCCCATTTTAAAAGGTTCTAATAATTGATCACATAAATCAACCAAGTCTTTTCTAATAGAGAACCAAACATCTTCTCCAACATCGGTCACTCTAATCTTATGTTTATACTCATTTGGAATATATTTTTCAAAATTACTTTCCATAATGAGAATGTTATCAGCCCATTCAAATAACATCTTCAAAGTTTCAGAGCTATTCTTTTCCCAACTACAAGCAATCGCGTCTATATTATATTTATATTTAAGAAGAAACGCCATTCCCACACTTCGACTATTACCACCTTGACATATAGTTAATATTTTCATCCAATTTAATCTCCTTTTTAAATATGTTATATAATTATAATTTTGAATTTGACTATAAATTCATTTTTATAAATGATTTGAAAAGTGACAATAACATAATAATAGTAGATAATTTAAAAATCTAATTTGATATCAAATTAAAAATTTATTATCTATAACATAATAATAGAAATTAGATAGTTTTTAGAAACGGTGGAGAACGTTTATGACCTCATCTTCCTAATAAAAACTATCTAACCTTTATTCGCATTAAATGCCAATTCGAAGTGCCTTTATATAATATGAGTATTTTGGCTGGTCGAATTGCCAGTGGAAAAATCCCTCAATATCCAGATTATATTGTAGCGAGTCTTCAGACGAGCATTAAAGATTATTAATAAGAAAAGTAGTAAAATCAGTTATTATACCATCCCCAAATATCTATTATAATCAAAGTAATTAAAAATTATAATAGAAGAGGGGATGGGGTTTCTTAAGGGGAAGGGGGGTTGGAAGATAAACTATTAAAGTATAAAGTTTTTCTTTTATTTAATATTATTTCCTCCATATAAAATCCAATTTCTTTTTCCACCGTTAATAACTTTCATATAACTAAAATTAAGTTTGTTAAAAACTGTATTATAATGATCGATGTTATTTGTAGAGGCATTTCTAGTTCCAACAATAAAATAATTCGAGTCAATCATTTTTAATATACGAAATTGTTCTTCAAAAGCTTTCTCAGTACATTTACCGTATTGAGTTTTACCAATGTGATATATTATAGCTAAGGCTAGTACATAGTCAAATTTACCTAGTTCTTTAAAATTAATATCAGATATATTTTTTTTGATATAAGTCACATTTAAATTTTGTTTATATAATTCATCATAATATTGTTTTAAAAATAGAGCTTGATTATAAAAAGTTTCATTAGATTCTATACCAATAACTTCTGCACCTAATAATGCCATATTAAGAGAATGAAAACCAGCATTACAACCAAGATCAAGAACTCTTAATCCATTTAATGATGTTGGAATAAAAGATTTAATATTATTGAAAACAGTTTGTACTGAAACAACACTACTATAAGGTTCTTTTTTTCCAACTGTCTGAATACCATATATATTTACGTTTTGATACCACGGACCTAAACGTTTTATTGTTTTCGTTATTTTAGATTTATCTATCATTTAATATCTCCAAAACTATTCTATATTATTTCCAACTCCAATTTTTTTGATTACATATTTTTATAATTTTTTCTGTCGATTTAAATTTTGAGTATCCTTCTAAAAACAGATCTATTTTTTCTTTATTTCTAATTCTTTTTAATAATACTTGAACGATAGTTATATCAGTACAAGAACTCCAACGTAATTTTCCCAAGTCAATTAAATAAACTTTTTTATCATTACTCCAAATAGCATTAGATGATGAAAATTCACAGTTAGATAAATACATTCCAGAATTTGTATTTTTAATTAAATTTAATTTTCCCATTAATTCTCCAGATTGAATAAAAACTTCTGGTAGATTCCATACTTTATTAATATCAACACCATCAATCCATTCACTTATTTTATATTTTTTAATATTATCAACAAATAATATTTTAGGAATATTTATGGTTTCTGATGCTATCTTTTGCTCATTAATATTAACTAGATATTTTTGTCCAAAATCAAATCTAAATAATTTTTCATTATATTTTACTTTAAAAACTAGTTTGTCCGTTCTTGCTTGAATTACAGAAGTATTTCCATTTCCTAAAAGTGTTTTAGATAAGTTTGATATTATATTAAAATATCTTCCTTCTGAAATTGGAATATAAAATTTAACTTCAATATTTTTTTTACTCATATTTGAAAACCTTTATTGTTTAAAAACTGTCATTGTAGTTAAATCTTTATAACCACCAGCTTCTCCCATATCAGGTACATGTTTCGGATAGTTCTGCATTAATGCCAAACCATGCGCCGCTTGTTGAGGTGTCATATACATATTCCAACCTATTATATTAATATCATCGTCTTTATAAAACTTTTCACTTCTTCCTTCATATCTCGCCTTTTTAAACCAATCCACAGCATCTTTATTATCAGTTAATATCATTCCTCCCTTTCCAATACTCAATAATTTTTTAATATGGAATGATAAACACATATAACTATCTTTGATATACATATCACTTGTCAATCTTTTTGCTGAATCGTATACTGGAAGTGGTTTTAATTGATATATTCCAGACCATTCTACATCAATAAAACGTGGAATACCTCCTGCATGAATAACCGACATTGGAACTGAGAGATATGTTTTTTTTGGAATTTCAATTTTCATACCTTCTGCTATATTTAAATATTTAAGACATAAAAATATGGCATTAGTACAGGAATCTAGTGATACAGCATATGGTGCTCCGGCGTATTCGGCTATTTCTTCTTCAAACATCTGTACAATTTTGTAAGGGTTGTGTCTCATATATTTTTCCTAATAATTTATAGAAGTATTTTTTTCTATTAGATGTTCTATAAATGAAGCTAGTGTTATTTTAGTCCACATAGTTTCATTTTTTCTAAAAGTTGATTCAAAAGTTATATTACTACTGATATTTTTATAATAAAATGATTTTTTAAACTCATTAATAATTGAATTAAAATAATTTTTTGGTATTTTATAATACGAATGTAATTCTGTAATTGGAATTATTGGAATATTACATAAATTAGGATCAATAAATTTTAATAAATTCATTCTATTATCGTCAGAAAATTTAGATTCAAAAATTAATTTTAAAGAATCAATATTAAATATTGGCATTATTATTTCAGGTTTATTCTGAATCGATGAAAGATATGTAAAATGTCTTTGATAATACATCCTTGTTAAAAAATCTTGAATTGTTCCATTACATTCAAAAGCTTCATTAAAAAATACACCACCCCATATTGTAGTATTATTTATATCATCAACAAAATTTTTTATAATGTAATCAATAAAATTATAAGGAAACCCGGAAACACCATTCACAGATTTCCATAAAGTATAAAAATTAAAAATATTTTTATCAGTTAAAATATCAAAATTTATGATTTGATTTTCATCTAAATCCCAACCAATATATTTAAAAATATCTGGACAATATTTTATTTCTGGAGCTAAACAAATAAATTTTACTTTTCCTCCTTTTTCTAGATAAACTTTTCTTATTAAAGTAGATATCAATCTAGTGTCCGTTCCAGAAGAATGAAAAATTAAATTTGTTTTTTCTATATTCCAATTTTCATAAATAATATTATATAAAGAATTTATCAGTTCTTCAAAATTTAATTTTTTAGAATTATCCCTTGGTTTAAATGATTCCTTTAGTCTTTTAAAATCATATATTTTTGATGGTGGAATTGGTAAAATCTCTTCAAATGCTGTTGTATTTTCATTCTTGAATGTTGAAATAAAATTTTTGTTTATAGTTATCTTATCTTCAATAAGATTATCTATAATAAAAGATTCTTTTCCTGTTAATTTATTATAAAATTTTCTACCTTCATTTTTAATTTTTTCTATCATCCTCTATCCCTTAATAATATATGCCTGTTGTATTCCAAATCCACCGCCAGAATATTTTAATTCTAAATTATAAAAATCTTCTAAAATAGGATTTGTGAAACCATTAAAAGAATTATAATCTGTTATTAACTCTCTCAAGAATCTACTACCAATATAGTATACAGATGAAAAATCTATATTTTCAAATTTATAATTGCGATTATTGATAAATTTTTCAAGTTTATATTTTTTTATATATCTATTAAAATCATGTTCTTCCAATGCTGGTAATCCGACTACTTGTCTTAGAGAATTCAATTTAATAAATGGTTCATAAAACCCCTCTAATATGACCAATAGTCCTTTATTTTTTTTAACAACTCTAAGACACTCTGATAGTCCTTTCATCTGTTCTTCCCACGTTGGAAGGTTAATAAGAACCCTTGTTGTATATACAACATCAAAACTATTATCTTCATATTGTATATCTGTAATATCACCAACTTTGAATTCTATATTGTTTACGCCGATATTAAGTTTATTAATATCGGCGTAATGAATCATATTTGTAGAAAAATCAATTCCAATAAAATCAGAATTTTTATTATCTTGTGCATGTTTTATAGTTGCAAAACCATTTGCACAACCAACATCTAAAATTTTCATATCATCTTTTAAATATTTAGAAATAATATCATATTCAAGATTTAATAAAAAATTATCTCCCCATGATACTTTACTATCACATTTAAATTTTTCAGCATTGTTATCCCAAAAATCTTTTATATAATTTTTCATTATTAATTCTTCTTTGTATAATTACCAGTCTTAGTCATATTTTTAGAATCTATTAAATCATTTATATTATCAAATTTATCTTTACTTATAAAAAATTTTCCTGTCTTTTTAATTAGAACACATGCTACTAAATTTCTTGGATATCCATACAAACCAGAATTCAAAATTATCAAATCAGAAATTTTATAATCACACAATTTTGATAATTCTTCAAAAAATAATTTTGAATAATAGTATCTACAATGTTTTGGCCAATTTCCAATTAAAGGAACACCATGAATTATTATTCCATTTCGTTTACACATTATATGAATATTTTTAAAAAGTTCATATTGATTATTAACATGTTCACTTGTTCCATAATTAGTGACAACATCAAATTTATTTTTTAAATTATTAGGAACTGGTAAATCTAAGTCTATGGCTATTGATTCACCATTACCACTTATATCTATAGATGTGTGATTTACTCCTTTTAATTCATACATCTTTTTTGCTGGTTCTCCGTTATAATCTTGATCTCCAAGTTCGCACCAATTAAGACCATCATAGTCAATATTCAATAAATTTAGATTGTCTTCTTCATATTTTAAAAAATCATTGTTAATTCCCATTGTTTATCCATCCTATTAAATCATTGTAATCTATAACGTTTTGAGATAATTTTCTATTTTTGTCCATCAAATTATAATCATAGAATTGATTAAAATTTACATCTAATGTTTTAATTCTATTTCCTTTTACAACAACACCAATACCAGCATTTCCATCGGCTATAGAACATACTCTTAATTCTGGATGATGTTTTAATATATAAGGAATAATTTTCCATGCTGTTTGACAGTTGATATCACCACTTTCTAACGTGTATTCATATTTTGTTGGTAATATATCATGTAAAAATATAACTCCGTTTTCTGTTAAGTGTCTGACAGAATTAATTAGATCTCTATATACAAAATCTATTACGTGCCATCCGTCAATGAAAATACAATCCCATTTTATATCGGTTATTTTAGATTGTGAAAAAAATGAATCACTTGTTCCACAATACGATGGTTTTGAGTCTGGATTAATATCAACTGAATATTTTATTTTACAAGGAACATGATTAAATACGCTATCTCCATTTCTTAAACCAATTTCTAAATATGAATTAAATTTAAAATAATTAATAATTTCAATTATAACTTTTCTTCTAAAAGGAATTTTTTTCATTAATCGATCTCCAACCACTTTTGCTCAAAATCCATTGATTCATATACTTCTTTAGAAAGTTCATAATTTATTTTTCCTATATTTTTTGATTCACTTTCAATAGTTTGTTCTATGTCTTGAATTGTTTTCCATGAAATTGTGTGTGGCATTTTAATCACATTTGTAATACATGGAATACCTCTTAAACCCAAATCTACTATTGAAGTTTGTCCTCCTGAATAATCAGACAAATTCATCCCTACAAAAACTTTATTATAATAATTTTCACATTTTCCATCATACCATTTATTCATAGGAATCTTTCCATCACCAATTAATATTTTATATTTAGTTTTTATTTTTTTTATTGTACTCCAACCATAAGAATCCATTTGTTTTGGAATATAAGTATAAATCATATTTCCTAATTTTACTGGTTCAACTTTTTCAACGAATATTCCGTTTTTTGGCCAAGTATGAACTACTCCAATATTAGTTAAAAATTCTGAAATTTTTGCTGTTGCTAATATTTTAATATTTTCTTTATTTAATAATTTGGCTGCTTCTTCTAGTCTAACAGTATGTGATGATGTTATAACAACTACACATTTAGTTTTATGATTTAAAATTATATTTAAGTCTTTAAATTTATTATAAAAAAATACTACTGGTTCATTAGGGTTGGTATACTCAACGAAATTAAATAATGAAAACCATCTATTTTTAAAAGATATTACGTTTGGAGATATCCAGCATTGTCTTATTTTCATTTTATTTTATACCTAATTCTTCTCGTATGATTTCTGTCATTTGTTTTACTCGTATTTCATTGCTGTGTTTTTCTCTGATAAATTTCATTCCATTATTTGCTATTTCTTCTCGTTCTTTATCATGAGATAAACAATATTTAATTTTATTTTTTAGATCTTTTAAATTATTTGTATATAATATCAAGTGTTCCCCATTAACAAATCCCAATGTATTCAAATCTTCCGGTTCGTCAGCTAATAATAAACTTCCACACGCCATAATTTCATAATATTTTATACTCAATGATCTAAATTTATTATTACTAGTTATACAAAGTTTAGATCTATTTATCATATTTATATATCTTCTATGAACTACTTTTTTAGTAAAAGTTGAAACTCCGTTCATTGATTTTATAAACCTTTGAATTCTTTCTCTATTTGGATATATATTATTTCCTGTACTAAATACAGCAAATACATCTATATCTTTTTTCAAATTTAAATTATTATAAATATTTGTATCTATTGAAAATGGTAATAAGAATGCTTTTTTACATACTCCATTTTTTACTAAATTTTTTACGATATCTCCAACAACTCCGAAGTATAAATTATATTTGTCTCTTCTGAATAATCTGTGATTTCTTTCATATGTTCCACTACCACCACCTACTGGGAAATAGTCTACAGCAATGTGGACGCGAGGTACTTTTATTTCTCCAATTCCAATAAAGGGTTCAGTATACCGTAATCCGTAAGTCATAATGATATCAAAGTCACCAAGTTCTTTAACAACTTGAGGAATTGGTTTATTAGGAATATAATTTGGATATCCTGAACCGTAATATGTTACTTGATTTTGTCTTCCAATCTCATTGCGAAAAATCTGGTGCGTTCTGTTATATCGAGAAATTTGATTTGGACTTAGTAAAAGTATTCGCATGTTTTTCCTTTATATTTTTATATGAGACCAAGTTTTTCCACACTTTATATCTGAAATTGTTTGTCTATTAACTTTAAACATCTTTCCAATAAAAGTTTGATTTATTTTTCCAGATTTATAATAATCCGAATTTAATATTTTTTTAATTAACCAAACTTCTCCATTTTTTAATTTATGGTTTGAATTTTTTTCTCCTTTTTTAACAGGTTGATTTTTACTCATTTTAATTTTTGTTTCTATCGATGCTACTTTTCCTAGATTATTAATTGAATTATGATTTTTTATTGTCATTTTTTCTAAATTTTTATAATAATTATTTTTCTTACTTTCATTTTTGTGATGTACACATTCATATGATTCTAATTTATAATCATTAAAAGTTTCAAAAACTAAACGATGAATTGTTCTTTTATATTTCTTATTTTTAACTGATAAATTAATTATAAAATATTCACCATCTTTAATTTGTTTTAGTATTTTTTCTTTTCCAAATTTTAATGATTTAACTCTACCAAGATTACTTACCGAATAATCTGGATAACCATCTATAGTCTTCCAAATCTCATTTTCTAAATCATTGATATCTAAATTTTCATATATTTTCATAAAACCTCTTTTTGAATTATTTCTGTCATTTCTTTTATTCTGATTTCATTACTATGATGTTCTCTCACAAAATTCATTCCATTTTGCGCGATTTCTTCACGTTCTTTATCATGAGATAAATAATATCGAACCTTAGATTTCAAATCTTTCCAATTTTTATAAATAATTAAATGTTCTCCATCTTTAAGTTTAATATCTGTTAAGTCTTCTGGTTCATTTGCGAATAATAATGTTCCACACGCTAGTACTTCTGTATATTTCATATTTAATGAATTATAAAGGTTATTACTTGTTATAAATATTTTTGACTGATTTATTTTTTTAATATATTCTTCATGAACAACATAATTTGTAAAAACATTTATTTTTAAATTATTTTTTAGTGAATGAACTACTTCTTGTAAATATCTTCTGTTTGGATATAGATAATCTTTTACTAAAAAAACAGACATAACATCAATTGTTTTTTCTAAATTTAAATTTTTGTATTTATCGGTAGAAACTGAAAATGGCAACCAAAAAATTTTTGGTGCGATATTTTGATTTTTCATATCCATAACCATTCTTTTTGTGACGCCAAATATTAAATTATATTTACTTTTTTTATAAAATGGATTTTGGGCATAGATGGTTCCTGGATACGTATCTTTTGGTAAGACATAGTCTACTTCCAAATGAACTTTAGGAATATTTGTTGATTCATATCCATTAAAATAAGATGCATAAAACATTACATGCGTAAAAATAATATCTGGTTTTGAAACTTCATTTAAAATTTGTTGTATATTTTTAGATGGAGAATTTGGATAAGATCTTCCATAATATCTGACATCATGATATTTAGACACATCTCGTTTAAATAGTTCTCTTCCCCAATTTCTTTTATATAATTGATTTCTACTGAGTAATAATATTTTCAATTATTTTTTCTCCCAATTTAAAAATCCAGTTTTCTTTTTAAATGGTGTACTATTCATCCATATCCTTCCGATATCTTTTATTATTTTTCCATGAGAACTTTTAGTGTAAATAGCATGGTTCCACTTTCTGAGATATATACTCAGTTCACTATTGTCAACTGGTCTTAGTTGTTTTTCTGGATTACTAGAAGTTCTCATCAGTGGAAATACGCCTTTAATAAATTTTCCACTAAATAATGTTGGATTCAACGATAATTGTGGAAACGGATAATATCCACGTTTAATACTACATTTATTTTTTCTGGTTTTAAATTTATTGAGTCTTAAACTAGCCATAGTTGGATAACTATCTAATATAGATATCATGTTGTCTATATTAATTGGTATTAGTAGTTCCCAATCATCTTCAAGATGTACGACATAATCAGCTTGAACTTGTGACCAACACCAAATAACAGCTTTTGCAAATCCTGGAGTATCAGCATAATTATATAATATATTATCAAAATATTTTTTAGCAACTTTTAAAACTTCTTTTGGAAGTACTTTATCACCAATAGGATCTATATTAATAATTAAACGATATCTGTCTCTATCAATCAACATATTTTTACAAAATGAATTTAGTGTATAATCTAATATTTTAGGTCGTAGAGTTGCCGTCGTGGTTATATCGATTAATTCATTATTCATGCTCATCTCCTTTCATATATATTTCACATATTGTTTACTTATATTCGTAAATTGAAATTTTAAACTTGTTGGTGACAATCTTGAAATATATCCTTGTAAACGTACTGGAATTTTATTAGTAATCCAAGTATCAAATACCGATCCAATATCTATTGCTCGTCCACCATGTTTTTTTATTAAACCTGTATAAACTCTACCTAATTCGCCAGCACCAACTAACCATAAATCATACTTTTTAGCATCTTTTTTAATTTCTTTTGTGATATTTCTATAATTGTTAATAAATTGATTTTGATACCATCCTGATATTTCAAGAATACTCGAATTACAAACTTGTGATAAATAATTATTTACTTCTTTATGATCTGTTATTGATCGTATTTTTTTATTTTTAATAATGTTTATTAAATTTGGACAGTCTTGGCGTTGTATCAACATGAGAAAATTTACTTCTGGATTACAATATCTTTCATTATTAAATTCGGCATTATAATAAATTTTTCTCCAATTTTTAATAACTGGTAAAACTCTATTTCTTTTTTGTTCTGTGAATCTAGACCAAAACTTGTCAGTAAAATATATTTCTGGTGAGTCTATAAAGTTAGCTTCGCTGGCAAATTTTCCCCATAAATAAAAAATTGGATAAACTTTATTATATGGAATACCTTCTTTTTCTAATATTTCTAAAAATCTTGCTTTGTTATTATTATAAAGTATTGATTCTAAAACTTTAATTCCACCATCTCCAAAACGTATAAGACTGAATGGTTTTTTATGATCAATACAGTCTTTAAGTTCGGTTAGAATTTCTTTAACAGTATGTATTCTTATTTTGTCAGAATTCATTTCAGTTTTTCCATTAATTCGATAAATTTTTTCATATTTTGTTTTCTATCTCCCAACGAAATAATCTTTTCTCTACCAGCTTTTCCTAAAGTTTCTCTTAATTTTTTATCAGTTATCAATTTTTCCACACATTTTATAAAATCTTTTAAATTATTTTCCGAAACCATCCCAGTCTCTTTATTTATCAAATAATCTTGAGTTCCAGATAGTGGTGCTTTTGTGCCAACAACAACACATTCAGTCATTAAAGACTCTTGAGGAGGAATATGGAGACCTTCTAGTTCCGATGTCGCCAACCAAATATGAATATTATTATAAAATTCATTTTTTTCTTCAATCGTTGGTTGTTTAAAATACTGTGTAATTAATTTAGAATCATATAATGATGGACTACAACTACCCATCATCCATAATTCTAAATTACTATATTTTTCTTTTAATTTTCTATAAGTTTCAAGAATCAAATCTACCCTTTTAGTTTTTCGATGTTTGTCATGATATAAACCACCAATTACAATTTTATCATTTCTTCTAATATTCAACACAGTAAAGTCATCCAAGTCATTTCCAGGATGAATGATCTGAGAGTAAACATCATATTCTTTTAATTTATTTTGGAGTCCAATTGAATTTACAACTTTTGTAATAGGTTGTTTTATTATTGATTCAACAATCTTATTTTCATTAAATACCCATAATTCCCAACCTCTCATCCAGATTAATTTTTTACCACATCTATCATATAATTCTAATGTTGATAATACTGATTTAAATCCAGTCGATATAATAATATCTGCATTTGGAATATCACATTTATTTTTAACAATTCTATGATCTACTTTTAATTGAGTCCATGTGTGTTGATTTTTTCCAGAATCAATCATAATAACACGATATCCCAAGTCAGATAATGTATTTGCTGATTTGATCAATGTCATTGATCCACCACCATTTCCTAAACCAGTATTTCTTAAATCAAACAATATTTTCATATATTCACCTATATACAATCAAAATTATTATTTCTCTTCTTTGTTAAAGATAGTTCTGTTGAAAGTAAATTTATAATATTATCTTCACTACAAAAAGTGACTTCTGTATTAGACGGATTAAAAATTCTTGATTTTTTTCCGATTATAACTGTCGGAATTCCCATTAAGATTGCTAAATTTGTAATATCATTTTTTTTAGAAACTACCAATTGTGATTTCTTTATTATTTCGGTTATATATCCAATCGATGTCGAATTTTGAATTATATTTAAATTATTTATATTATAAAAATTTTCAGTCTGATCACTATCAGTTATAAATAAATAATTATTTTTTAGTTCATTATTTTTTTTGATTACTTCATCTAACTTAAAAAATAATTCTGAACTATTTTTAGAAAGGATTATTAGGATCGGAGATTTATTTTTTAATAAATTATTTATTTCTAACCTATTTTCTTCTCTTGGTTGAAAATCATATAGCATTCTATTTCTTGGAAACTGGCACTTCACTTGATAATAAAAATCTTTTATATTTGGATAAATATGAGCTATTTTATCAAATCTTTGGGAATACATATAATATATTTTTTTTACTAGTAATTCATAATCAATATTATCAAAATTTTTACTTTTATAAAAAATTTGATCTTTTTCTATGTCATTTTCTAATCTTAGTGGTACTAGATAGTTGGCATACTGTCCATAAAGATCAAATCTTTCTGGACGAGTAAATACCGCCAATTCTAAATCTGGTCGATTTTTTTTCAAAAAAAGTATATAAGGCACAAAATAACAGTACTCGTATTTTAATGATCCAATAAATGGTCCTGCCAGTAATAATTCCTTCATTTATTCACCACTATAATTTTTTCAGTTTTTATTTTCCAAATCGTCATTCTACAAACTCCATGTTTTTTAGATATTTCAGTTTGAGTAAAATCTCCTTTTTCTATATCTGATTGAATATCGATAATTTTTTGATCCGGTATTTTATTATAATGATTTTCACTCATTTTCATCCTTGTTTCTTCAGAAAGTTTTTTACCATTTTGTGATTCGCTCATTTTCTTTCTTGTTTCTTCTGATGGATGTTTTCCAAAATTTGGATGATTTTCTCCTTTGTTGTTTTCACTCATTTTCTTTCTTGTTTCTTCAGAAACTATTTTTCCCTTATGATTTTCACTCATTTTATTTTTCGATTCTTCAGTATGAATATATCCGCTTGTACCATCGCCACCATCTGTCTCATTAACAAGAAATCCTGGATTTATTTTTCTAATTTCTTCTATTAATTCAATTTCTTTATCTAATGATTGTTTTTCAAATAAATTTTCAAATAATTTTATAACAATTGGTTCTAATCCAGATTTTTTAATTTTATTTATTTTTCTTATAAAATAATCACTTCTTCTACTAATATTTTTATATCTTCCATTACTTCCTTTACCAACATAAAAAGGTTCAAAAGTAAAACACATATTTTTATAACAATATTTTCCATGTTTTCTTGGATCAAGATAAATATAAATATAATATCTATTCATTTTAAAATTCTCCAGTTTTGAATTTACCAGTAAATAAAATTATAGAGAGCAGGGATTACTGGTTATCCTTTTCGAGCTTAAGTCTCTATCTCTCTTAATTTTGTTCCCAAATAATGGTTATAATGTTTCCGAATTATATATATTAATATATGATATTTAAATAGGTTTCTTTGTCTAATTTCTATCTATTCACAGGAGATAAAATTATGGAAAATATCTGGATAGCTTTAGGAGCTATAATAATTTTTATCATCATGTCACTTTGGGGATTTAGATTTTGTTGGGAACGATGTAGGAAGTTTTTTAATTATCTTATTTACAATAGCGAGTATTGTCAGACTCTTGAAAAAGAGATCAAAAAACGCGAAGAGATAATTCTGAATTTGAGGGAAGATCTTCATGATATCAAAACCAGATTTTGGGATAGTATTTATCAATAATACTAAACGAGTGTTGATGATAGAATTTAGTTCTATTTTCAACACTCGTTTAATATAATTTTAAATTTTGTTTTTATGGAGATTGTTATGATAAAAAATATAATCATTATTCTTTTGATTTCATGTATATTATTCTTGGTTGTCAAAAATCATATGGACAGGAAAACCGATCGTCTTATTCAACGCATTGAATTCCAGAAACTTCTTAATGAATTACAACCAGTGAGACGTATACTACCAGAAAAAATTCATATATAGGAGTCATTAAAAATGAACGATGAAATCAAAGAAAATATTATTATCGTGTGTATAATATTTATTCTATTATCGGGTATCACCACAGTATCAGTTATAAAAATTAGTAATCGAGAAAGTAAAATTTTCTGTCATTATCGTTACGACACATCACCAGAAATGACTATGAATCAAATTGAGGATCTCGATCAGAGTTGTGATAATTGGATATTTATTTCAGTTCTTTGTCAACTTAGTAGTTTTATTGTTGTTTTAGCAGTTATCATGTATGTATTATATCACAATAAGGAAAATGACGATGATGAAAAATCTAACGATTCTGTATAAATTCATTGCTTTTGTTGCTACCTTTGCAGTCTCTATGTATTGTTTATTGATGATGTTCTATTTTGTGACGACTGATATTGCTGAATACTATCCACATATTGTTCAATTCAAAATGTTCTGTTTATTATTGATAGGTATATGGGGTCTTCCTTTTCTTCTTCTTGTAGCTCTTCAATCTCTTTCTCCCAAAAAAGGAAAATAATCATGAATATCATCGAAAATATTATCATTGTTGTTTTCAGTATTCTTTGTGCGGTAGCAATTCCTGACGCAAATCAATATTCGGTGTATGCAGAACCTGAACAGGAGATGGCATTTAAATTACAGTCAGAAATAGTTGATCAGAAACTTCGAGAGGAAATAAAAACCGATATTGAGAAGCAAAAACAACTCGAAATTCTAATTATCGAGATTCGTATAGCTTATGCTGTGTATGCACCACTTCCTATTACTGGATCTAGCTTGGCCAATTATATTACCGAAAAGGTTAATGAATTTAATGAATTGGCTGAAGATGACGGATGTATTTATTTTGATGAGGATATTCCAGAACTTGGTATCACAACTATAACATCACAAGTAATTGGATTTGGTCGTTATCCACAAGAAGGAGAATAATCATGTTATTCATACTTCTGTGTGGATTCACCATATTCATGAAGTTTTACTTTGCGATTTCATGGACATTATCAATAATAGTGTCCATTTTTGTTGGTGGTGGATTTATCATTCTTGATGGCATATTTACTATTGGTAAATATATCATTCTTTTCGGTATTGCTGTATTTATTGTGTATTATGGTATACATCTATTTGGAGGGTGACATCATGAACGCTGTAATGAAAAATGGATATTTAACCGATCTTGATACGGGTGTTATAATTGATCCAAGACGTGATGAGGAAACATGTGTGTGTAGGCACTGTAAGAAAAACAATCGACATGTAGTTGTCACGGGAATACAAAAATGGGGATATGGAAAAGATCAAATTATGGCTTTCTTTAAGTGTCCTGTGTGTAACTCACAATGGTATTATGATATAGGTCGGCAACGTAATCATGAAAGATTAATCGCGGTTGGTATAGTTGATCCAAAGACAGGAATGTTTGTTCAAAAGTTTAAAGATGATTGTAAAAGGAGGGCAAGAGAAACAACCCAGAAGACACTTGGACATACTCAGTCGCTTGATGATAAATACCGTCAAGAGTCTTTGGAGTATCTGAGAAAGAACTTCAAAGTCGGGAGATAGTAAATGATCGGTACTATAATGTTAATATTTATATTTACAATATTACTTGTTACTGTAGTTGGTGTAATAATTGGAATTATTTGTACGATTATAAATTTCATGATTAAAATTTTCAAAAATATTTATGAAAGGATAAGCCATGTTTATAAAAATTTCTGATATAATCGCTACTGTATTCTTTATGATGCTTGGTATTCCGTTAATTTTCCTTGGTTTGGCGATATTGTCGATTTCAGTATCAGTACCGATAGCAATTGGTACTGTGATTGGTTTATCTATAGTATTCTATTATTTCACCAAATGGTTTCTTCGAGATGTTTTCATCATGTTTATTTCTGTTATTCCTGGTATTTTGTATGGAGTTCCGAGATATTTCTGTGATGCTCTTGATGAACTTCCACCTCACTGTAATGTTATTTATATGTTTCTGTATCCTTGTTATCGCGGAGTTGTTGGTATTGTAATGGGACCAATTGATTATTATAATTATATGAGGTTAAAACTATGTCAGCCAAAGAAGTAATTATTGTCATTATTGCTGGTTTCTGTGCTGCTATTTTCATTATTGTCGCTGTGTTGTATGAACCACCTGTGAAAAAACCAACCCATACAATCCAATATATATTATATTCAAAAGATGGATTGAGTGGGCGATTTGAATGGGCAAACATTAATTGGATCGGACGATATACTGGTATTAAAAACTTTGTTCGTATTATTGATCAAACTCAATACAGCTACACAGTCGAGTCTAATGTTGATGCGCCGTTTAGAATTTCAGTTGAAGGTTTATTTGATTTTAAAACATCTTTAAAAATATTCGTTGATAACAAACTTATTGAAGAACTAAATGGTGAATGTTTTGCTAGTGAATGGTTGTTAAGCGATAACATTGGGAGATCCGATTACCAGTGTAGCCGTTGGACATCCGGCAGGACCAAGCATCATATCGGTTACGCGGGCTGTAGGTAGACCATTCGTTAATACTGTTGGATTACCCATCATTATGGTTGCAACATGACCACATGATGACATTCCAATATCATTCATCTTAGCAACGCCCAAACCATTTGATAGGCATGTTGGTGATGCCATAATAATTGTCACAACAACTGGGATTCCTAAATGACATGGACAAGATCCTATAGCTATATCATTTAATCTACAAACTGGAAGTGGCATATGTTACCTTTCTTGGAGGAAAAAAAAATGATGATTTTGATGATTATAAAAATAGTATCAGTGATGATTATTATTATATTTGCTATGATGATTCTTGGAACCTCGGCAATGTACGAAATGAAAATCATTAAGCCCAATGACAAATCATTCATTTTTAATAATGTAGTTGATATAATTTTAATGATAGATATTTTTGTTTTGTTATTTGCAACTTGTATTGATTCTTTACTTTCGAAAATGTGACAATACTGTCATTTCGACCTTATTGAAAGGGATAAACAATGATAACTTTACTAGTAATAATATTTGTATTATTTTTGGTATTCGCGTGTATACCTACTTTAATAATTGAGGCACTCCTTGGAAGTCCAAAACAACACATAAACGCTCCAAAAGATGTTGTGTAATAAATAGGAGATTACGATGTCGAAATTTCTTGAACGATTGTATGGAAAATTAATTATCGACATTCATCAAGGCCGATATGGTTATGGTTCATTATTAAGAATTATGATTCTCACAACGAATGGACCATACACTCCAAAAACTTTCTTATCCAATGAATCACGTCAAAGATATTTTATATATTGTCCAGAATCAGAGATACACATCGCATCTATTTTCAAGTTTGGTGATGGATTACAAATTAACCTCCATCCAAATAGTTTTGAGTATATATGGAGCGATCGTATTTGTGATTATCTGGATGGTATTGGCAAACAAGTTTTAATCATTGGATACCGTAATAAACACTTTCAACCAGAAAAGTTTCCAGTGATAAAAAATACATTGGACGAACTTATTCAACTTTCAAGAACTTCACCAGGACTTGGTGATGCCTGTGCTGGTGTGTGGGGTAAAAATTGTTTTCCTCAACACACTCCATATGATTCAATATATAATCAGTTGTTTGATTGACTGAAACGAGCATGTTCAGATTCTTCTTAAGTGAGGAAATCTGAACATGCTCGAATCGTCTTATTTTTTTTCTAATTCTTCTTTTAGTTGATGATTCTTTATCATAAGTTTTTGAATTTCAACTTTACTTCCATTTAATAAATATGAAACTTCGTTAAGATCTATAGAACCTTCAAAAGTTCCTTTGACGGATTCTTCTTTACATCTTCGAATTAAATATTCAATTCTTGACTCTGCTAATTTTAACCATGCATTCTCAATCATTTTTTTCTCCTAATTATAAAATTTTAATTTTCCTGTTTTTATACACGATACTGTTGTTTGACCAACTCCATGTTTTTTAGCTATTTCTACTTGTGTTAAATCTCCTTTTTCTATATCAACGACGATATCAATAATTTTTTGATTTGTTATTTTATAATTTGGATGATTTTCTTTTTTATATCTTTCCTTTCTTGTATTACTCATTTTTATTCTTATTTCTTTTGAAATTATTTTATCTTTATGATGATCTTTTGAGTGTTTTCCATGTTCTTTAGTTTCTAAATTCCCAACAAAATTATTTTCTTTATCTTCATTTACATGATGAGCATCATAATCTTCTTCTAATTTTCCTGTATGAGTTTCATAAACAAGACGATGAACTTTTTTAAGTTTTGATTTTCCGTTCTTATATAAATCAATAATTAGATATCCATTTTTATCTTTTATTTGTTTTAATATTTTAACATCTATACCACAATTATTTTTAAAACTTTTAACTCTACCCAAGTTACTAATTTGATAATCTGGATATTCTTCTATAGTTTTCCAAACTTCTTTATCTAAATCTCGTAAGTCTAAATTTTCAAATATTTTCATTTTTTATAACCTCCGATTGTTATTTCCGAATTATATTAAAGAGAGAAGGAAGTTTCGGATTACTTCTTTTCGAGTTGCAATCTCTATCTCTCTTATAAAAATTTTTTAAATAGCATAATCTTCAAATATTGTTTTTGAATTTTCTATTTTGTTTTTATTTGCTGTTAGAAGTCCTTTTGCATTTTCTAATTGATCAATTCTTGATTGAATACCAAACGTCCCATCAATACCGATTGGTTGGTGAATATAATTCCATCCGAAATCGAATTGTATTACCCATGTTTGAATACTAGTGTCATCATCCCATCCTACAGATTGATACGAATATATGGGGACGCCCGTCGAATCAAGTATATGAAATGTTGCGACTGTTGATTGGCCGAAGTCCGTTTCATATATAACAGAATCACCACCAACTTCAACTATCTTTGTAATCTCTAAATAACTGGTCATATCACCAGTAATAACATCCAATAGTCCTTCACGTATTGCATCATGTTGAGATTGTAGTTCAGTGAGTTGAGTATCGATTTGAGTAACACTGTTATCAATATCCTCTGCTTGTTGATCAGCATTATTGATCATCTCTCTTAATTTACTACTCGAAGTACTCATTCAATTATTTCCTCATTTATTTGTTATTATAATTTAAAATTTGTTCCCACAAATAAACAATCTTCTATATATATTAATATATGAGATTAATAATCTATTTTTTAAATAGGAGAGTGATGTCATGTTAAGAATGATTATGACTGTAACTGGTAAGGGTTTTCCATTAGAAACTTTTTTTAGCGGAAGGGGAATATATGAGATAACTGAAAATATTAATAGCATTAGTTTGGTCATTTTCCTCCCGGTTAATCGTGTTGGTGAACTCAGAGTGGACTATAAAAGAAATGGTAAATTTTTCGGTTCAGAGTTGGATGATAATTGGGGAACATTGACATCCGGTGCTAACAGTATCGAAAAGAAGAGAATCATCAATTATAATTTTCAGGATGTAACTTTAAATCATGTTTTAAATCGAATTAGTGAAGAAGAAAAAATATTTTATAAAGACGAGGAGGAAAAACCATGCGAGGAGTCTTCATTGGTAGATTTAACCCAATACATAGAGGTCACACCACCGTCATCAATATGATGTTTGAGATGTGCGCGAAGTGTCTTGTTGTTATAGGTTCATCAACAAATTCAATGTCAATGAGACACTTTTTTTCATACGAACAACGAAAAAAATTTATCAGAATGATTTATCCAGAACCATTTCCAATTGTTGGAATACCTGATTATAATTCTGATGAATTTTGGTTATCGGCACTTGATGATATTTTATTAACAGTATTTGGTAATTCATCCACTGCACCACATCGAGATCTCGTTTTCTTTGGCGGGTGTGAAGAGGATGTTGAGTTCTTCATAAAATCTGGTCGAAAAATACAACTTATGAATCGGTTTGATGGGACAACACCAAAGGTATCAGCAACTGAAATTAGAGATGATCTTTTGTATGGAAGGTCACTTGAAGGTAAATTACCTCCAATAATTATTCCATCGGTTCAGGAAGAATTTAAGAAAAACTGGGAAATATTTAAACGAATTTAACTTGAAAGGAGAACTAACAATGTTTCCAAAATTTGAAGAAATCGATCTTGATTGTCGTAATGTTGAACTTCCTCTCGGAAAAAGATTTATTGCCCTTATCAACGGTCAATGTTATTCTGGTGAATTTATATCTTTTGATGCCACCAAATTTAATATGGGTATAGATGCTGTTTATATAAAAGATGGAAGAATTCTACAAAAAGTTTTTAGGTGTGATGGTGGTAATTTATATGATCCTATGGCAATCGACCGACTTTGGAGAATCTCCGATAATCAAACTCCTCCATCTGTTCAAGAAGCCATTATAGATCGCAATCCTCTTGTTCATGGAACTCTTCCTATGGCATCATACCAAGGTTGGTATTTTGTTGTGGAAGATTATAATCAACCCAGAGATTTCCTGAGACTATATCTTGTTTTACCGGACGTTCTTCTTAGAGGACTCAGTGATAGTAATATTACTTTCGGTGAAGAATTTTCTGATATGTGGGGATTTCGATTCACTGAAGCAAGTCCTACTAGAACCTTCTTTAAATGGATTCCAAAGTCAGAGAATCGTGAAACTGCGTTGGCTGAATGTCTTCAATTAGTCAACAATATCAGTCGGGAAATTAATTCCTATATGTCAAAGACAACGTGTCATACACCGATTATTCTTGGTAATATCCATATAGGATGTATTATAACAACTACTTGTTTTAATGGTACTGAGTGGGAAGGCGTGATTGAAATTTATCTATCAACTGATGATAAAAGATATTTAAAACATCAACTCACAACCCCAACTCGTCCGGGGATCGAAGACAGAAAAAAAGAATGTATTGAAGTGATCATCGATACATTCAATAATGAAAATCATATAAAGGAGCAATTTGATTTCATTCTCTATCGATCTGATATGAATAAGTATTATCATGGTGTTAACCCACAGGCTAATATCCAAATTGGAACATATCACATGACTACTCTATATCAACATGATAAGTGGATAACAGAACTTTCTCTCCACATTCCAACAACCAGTGAAGGAACAATTCAGATTCCTTGTATGAAGCAAGCAATTCTTCAGAATAGATCTTCAGACACAAAACCATCTCTTTTGGGTGAAAAATTATGGCCGTTGTGGGGTTCGTATACTCGATCGTATCGATTCCGTACCGTTATATTTTCTGGTCTAACATCTGATGAATCTCGTAAGGCTGCATTAGAGTATGTTAAAACTGAAAAAGAACAACTTTTGGCAAATTCTTCATGGAAATTTGATAATTAATTATTGAAATTTGTAGTCTTGATGGACTAATAGGGAGAGACTTTAAAGTCTCTCCCTATGTTTTATTTTTAAAATATATATTAATTTATTCAAAAATATTATTTTTAAATTATAGTATATATGTTTCCATTTTCTTCCAGTTTTTATATTATACACTGTTGTTTTTTCAATATTAAATTTTTTAGCTATTTCAGTTTGAGTTAATTTTTTATTTAAAATATCAAACCATATATTTATAACATCTTTTTCAGATAACTTTGATGATGGATTTTTTTCTCCAATCTGTTTTACTGGTAATTTAGTATTTATATCAAAATAAATAATATTTTTGTACATTGGATTGAACTTACCAATTTTTGAATTAGAGAATTTTTTCTTAATTTCTCTTGATAATTTTCTACCGCTTGCTTTTTCAGATATTAATCTCCTTGATTCCTCTTTATGTTTTTTTCCCAACATACCGTATACACATTTTCCAAACATTGGATTGTTTTTACCAATCATTCTTTTTTTAATATTATTTTTTGTTTCTTCTGAAATAACACATCCACTACTTCCTTCTCCACCATCGGTCATATTGACGAGTAAACCAGTGTTTAAGTCAATTCTACCAATTTCTTTTATTAATTTTTTCTCTAATTCGAATGATTGTTCTTCATTTAAATTTTCGTGTAATTTAAAAACAATTAATTCATATCCACATTTTTTAATTCTATTTATTTTATTTTTAAATAAATTATTTCTATTATCAAGTCTTTTATATCGTTTATCTTTTCCTTTACCAATATATAAAGGTTCAAATAAAAAACAAATATCACTATAGCAATATTTTCCAGATTTACGAGGATCTAAATAGATATAAATATAGTAATGATTATTCATTATTTTAAAATTTCTATCATTTTACTGAAAATTATTTTTGGATCTAAATTGTATTTCATATCATCTAAAAAATAAATTTTTGTTTTTTTAACATTATAAGTAGATTCGTGTAGATGACGTTGATGACCCCATTCCAATACAGGAATCCCCATCATCATTGATAAATTTGGAATGCCTGATTGTGAACCAACAGTCAATATTGATCTTTTGATTGCCTCGATTGTAAGACCTATTGTTGATATTTCACTATTTAATTTAATTTTATTTATATCATAAAATCTATTTTTTTCATCTGGAATGTAATCTGGTGGTTTACCACAAATAATAAAGTTATACTTCTTATAGATATCGTGATTACTGATTAGATCATATAATTCTTTCCAATGTGGCCAATTACGACGTAAACCATCTCTAAATCTTGGAGCAAGTACTATTGATTGTTTATCATTTAATATATAATTTTTGATGGCTTCACCATTAGCCAATCTTGGTTTCCACTTGTATTTCAATTGTTTTTGCGAATATTGATTTTTATTAGCGAAATTTTTTCCAGAAATATTGGGAAATATATGTGTTATAATATTAAATTTTTTTGAGAACTGATTATACAAACGGTCTGTAAGTTGTTTATATTCTTCCATAGGAAAACCGATTGCTCTATAACAATCGGCTTTATATTTTCCGTCTATATTTAATGAAACAAGAATATCAGCATATTCACCATAAAGATCAAATCTATCAGGTCTTGTCAAAACAACAATTTTAGCATCAGGGTTATGTTTTTTATGATATGGAACCAGTGGTGAAAATCGAAGTATTTCCCAACCTAATTCACCAATAAATGGTCCAAATAATATAGCTCGTTCTTTCATGATAAATTCTCTAAAACGTGATTCCAAATTTTTTTATTTTTTATTGCAGAAACAGTTCTTTCATTAATTTCAAATACTTTACCAATTTCTTCTTGAGTTATTTTTAATTGTTTTATAATTGGAGAATTTGAAATTTGATGTATCGCTTTAACTTTCCATTCTTCTAATTTATGAGTTCTACTATTTTGACTCATTTTTATTTTAGCTTTATATGTATGATTTTTTCCAAAAATTGGATTATTTATACCAGTACGGTGAAGACACTTATGGTCATATAATGTCATTAATTTAAAATTATCAATACTATTATTTTCTGTATTAAAGTCAATATGATGAATACACTCATTCGATTTTAATTTATAATTATTAAAAGACTCATAAATTAGAATATGAACTTTTTTATTTTTATTTTTACCATTAGTCCATAACTTAGTATATAAGTATCCCTTGTGATCTATCAACAATTTTTTAATTTTTTCTTTTCTAAACTTTAGTGATTTCACTCTACCAAAATTACTAATTTGGTAGTCTGGAAAATCATCTATAATTCTCCAAGTTTCAATTTTTGTATTTTCATCTATTTTCATAATTACCAGTCCTTTATCATTGATTTATCATTTTCAATAAATTTCATAAATTCGTTAAAATTCATTGATTCTATATTTTTCTCGGCATCTTCAAATTTGACAAGATCAAGTTTGTTTTTATTTAATTTATTTCTTGTAAGAGTATTACAAATAGAACCTGATATTTTTCCACAATGAATACAGAGTTTTTTATCAATACCAAGTATATAAGGTTCACCCTTATTAATTTTTTCTAATAATTCCCAATATTGAGAATCGTGTCTTTTATTATGACCAACCAGTTTAGTCAAATCAAGAAAGCCAATTGTTTTAAAAAAATCTGATTGTACGGTCCAAAATCCACTACCTCCATATTTTCCGATTCTAATATCATATCCAGCAATTTTTTTATCAAATTTAGATCCTTTAATTCCTCCAGGACTTTGACCAATAATTTTTATTTTATTTTTTAAATTATTATCATTTCTAACTTCTTTCCAAGTTTTTTTAATAATTTCATCCCATCCAGGCATAACGATTATATCATTATCCAGTATAGTTAGAAAATCACACTGATTCCATTTTGGATCTAACATGTGAGTTTGACCAAACTGATTACAAGAAACAGCTTTTGAAAAAGCATTAAATGTCGATATATCTGTGTTAAAAATACACTGAACAATCAATCCATTCTTGTATAAATTATAAAAATACTCCCAATGTTCACGTAAACGATAATTTGTAGAATTATCATAAATATAAATATCATGAGGTATCACTGAGTGACGTTCAAGAGCTTCTATACATTTTTTTGTTATTTCTAAACGATTACGAACTGAAATAAATATTTTAATCATTCATAATTCCTTAACTTAACAATTCTTCTATTTTTTCATAACACTCATTCATGTCGATTTGGTCATAACAAGTAGGATATGAATTTCGTGAGTACTCACAACTCAGGTGGCCGTGGCGAAAACAAGGACAGCATTTATAATTGTGTGGTTCTACCCATCGAGAATTAGGATATGTTGCCATTCGAATATCACCAGGAAATGGACCATACACTCCAAAAACTTTCTTACCCAATGAAGCTCCAATATGAATTAGAGCTGAATCGGTCGCTACTATAAGATTAGCAAGTGATGCTAATGCAATTGTATAATCAAGTGATTTTGAATGTCCACAAAAATTAAAAACTCTGTTTTTATTTTCAAGTTCTGCTATAAAGTTATCTAATTTTTCTTTCTGATGTGGTGAATCGGTCAAAATAACATTATAATCAAGACTGATTAATTTATTAATTATCTGTTTCCAAAAATCAGTTCTTGGTGTTCTGATTGGCGAACTAGCTCTTGGTTGTAATAATATAAATGGTTTATCTGATATTTTCCAAGTGTCTAAAATCTTCTTACATTCCTCAACTTTATCTTCTTTAGGTTTCTGATGAGGAACCAGTTTTTCAACTGGAATATTCAATCCAAGAGACTTGGCAAATAAAACATAAGCGTTGGTTTTTTCAGCCTCTTTTGTCCGTTCAATAACACCTTCAAATATGGCATGATAATTATTATCAAAAAGAATTGAGGCGTTGAACGGTAAATCATACAAATTATCAATGCCTTCAAATGTCTCAACCATCGGTTGATATTGAGGTCCACATGCTAATGAAATCTTACATGTTGGATATATTTCTTTTATATATCGTATAATTGGATTTATAAATAAAAGATCACCGATTCCACCTGTCCTCCAAATTAACAATTTTTTATTATTTAAATTTTGTCCATTATATGGTTTATAAATATTTTTAAATTTATATTTTCCGGGTCGTAGAATCTTCATATTTCTTTTAGTATCAAATCGTAATTGAGTATATACACCAAGACTCATACAATATTGTATTTTTTTATACATCTTCTGTAATTTATAGCGATTTTGAATAAAGGCAACGTCGTTCATACATTCTGCTACAACGATATTAGGCGGGTTCTTCTTTATTTCTTCCACTGTCTCAACAATACTCACATTGTTTTGTGAAATTCCAAATTCGCTCATTTCAAGTTTTGTTGGTGGTTGTATTCCAGTCATATTCAATCCATTATTATTCATTATACATCCTTCTCTTTTTCATAAAAAATAGGGAACTCGTTTTAACAAGTTCCCTCAACATTCTAATAATCCAGTTCTTCTTCTTTAAAGAATTGTTGAATTATCCCAACTACTGTTGGTAAATCATTTTCTTTGCCTTGTTTGGCCGCTATAGTTTTAGCCCTATTCAACATTCCTTGTAATTTTGTTTGATCTTTAAAACCAGCATGTTTTATATTACCAATATAGTCAGATATATCAGCTAATGTTATCGATTTTTTTTTACAACAGTGCCTTCTACAATATCTTTTATCATTTGTTTTGCTGATGTCTGTACAGGTGCAGGTTTTTCACCAGTTTCAAGTTCATTATCAATCTTTGGTTGTTTAATATCAATTGGTTGTTTAACTTTTGGATTGACAGCGGTTGCGATAGCTTTCTTAATATCAGAACCAGCAGTCTTACTTTCATCTGGTACTTCTGGCATGAAGTTGTCTTCATGCTCTTCTAATGCTTCAGACGGTTTTCCATCACCAAGTAATTCTTTCTTAATATTAGCACCAGCAGTTTTACTATTATCTGGTACTTCTGGAATTTCATTTTTGACACTCTCAAGAAGTTGGTCAACGAGTGCGTGTGCTTTTTTAATCATACTTTCTAAACTTTTGGCCATTATATGCTCCTATTTTTTTTTAAGTACTTTAAGTTGATCGATATTAGGTAAAGTCATAAACGGATCAACTGTTCCTAATTTAAAATCTTTAGTAATAAAATTAAATTTTGGTTCTTCTACCAATTCTTCGAGTTCTTCAATTACAACTTTTTTTAATATCTCCTGTACTGGTTGTAATTGTGGTTGTGATTGAGTCTTTGGTTTTACTGGAATTTTAACTTCAGGTTTAATCTCTATTTGTGTTTCTTTAATTTTTTTAGATTCTACATTATTTTGTTCCCGTTTATTTTGATTTAAAAGTTCTTTTAGAACCTTCTCCATTTGATCGATTTTTAAATTAAGTTTTTCGATCTCTTTGTTATCCGTATCAATAATAATTACGTTTGGTTTATGTTTTTCTTTTGTTGGAATAGAAACTTCACTGGTTGTGATATCAAAATCGGTAATCCCATATGTTTTCATTTGAGAAATAATATTATCAACTTTAAGATGAGTTACATCAATTTCAACAGGAGATCGAAATTTTTTGTTTCCGAGTTGAAACATTATTCCCGGATTCTTGATTTTTAAAAAAATCTTTTTCATAATTTCACTACCAACGCTTTTTATTTTTTATTAGTGAAATTGTTTCTACACTAACATCAAACATCCAAGATAATTGTTTTGGTGTATATAATTTTAATTCTAATGATTTTCGAATGTCATAAACATCTTGTTCTAGTAATTTATGATTTCCAGATATTTCTCCAGGTCTTTTACTGCCAAACATTGGATTTAAATTTCCTTTATTTTCTTCTTTTTTATGAAGACTATTGTGTTTTTTCTTACTCATTAATTTTAAATTTTTATAATAATTATTTTCTCTGTTCTTGTCAATATGATGAATACATTCATCATTTTTTAATTTACAATTATTAAAAGATTCAAATATTATTATATGAATTGATTTGTGTTTTATTTTTCCATTTTTGAAAAAACTAACACGTAGATATTCTTTACTTTTAAATTGTTTTAATATTTTTAATTTACGATTGTATTTATCATGAATTTTTCTTTTAACTCTACCAAAATTACTAACTTGATAATCTGGAAAATCTTTTATAGTTTTCCAGATTTCTCTGTCTAAATCATTAATATCTAAATTTTCATATATTTTCATTTTAATTTACCAAGATATTTATCAAGTTTTTCTTCAATAGGAAGTATCTCTTCTGGATAATTGATAATTTTATCTTCTTCATTAAATATTTGAGCAATAACTTTAACCAGTTCACTTGCCAACATCAATTGTACTTCTGACATTGATCTTACCCATTTATAATTGATATGTTCATTTGATAGTGTAATATGTTGACTTTCATTAGTTAATCTACATAAATAATTATATTGTATTGCTCTTCTTTTTCTGTCTTTTGACGAATATTCAAAAATATCAATCAATTTTATTATTCTTATATCTAAACCAACTTCTTCCTTTATTTCACGTTTTAAACAATGTAATATTTTTTCATTCTCACCATTTTTCTGCACATGATCACATTTACCTCTGGGAATTTCCCAAAGTAGTGGCCATTTATCAGCAGGTGAACGTTGAATTAAAAGTAATTCCTCATCACCAGATTCATGATTAGTTCTGACTATAATACCAGCAGCGACGAGAACTTTAAATATTGTATTATTACTTGGATAATCTTCGTATACAATCTCCATTTTTAAATTTCCTTTCTGTGATATAAAAATAAATCAGTCATGGCTATAACTGACCATACAATATTTAATACTGTAAAAACTATATTATCAATATAAATAGAATATATTGTTAGCAATATACCACCAATCATGTTTAATATATTATAAATTTTTGGATTGAATTTTATTAGTCTATTTAAACCATAAGCTATAAAAATAAGAACGATACCAAAATATGAAATTAAATCAAACAATAGAAAATTCATCTTTGTAAACATATAGTTCAATAACTTGACCTTCAGTTAAATCGACATAATCAACTTTTATTCGTAAAATATTTCCGTCGTCGATAATCGAGTAGTGATCATTATAAGTTAAAAGACCACTTTTAGAATTTACCAAAAGATAATCGGGATCATCAATAGTTTCTGGAAGTGAAATATCAACATCAGTTGTTGATTCGGCTTCAATTGCTGTTACTACATGATAGTATCTTGTGTTGAAAACTAAATGTTTTGTATATTCTATTTCTGATGTAGCATCATCATAATTTATTGTGCTATTGGATGTCTCATCAAGTCCAAAGTCCCAATGAAATCTAGTTAACTCTCTATTAGCCGGTGGTTGATACTTAGGATATGATGAAAATATAGATCCAAAATTGACATTAAGATTAATATTCTCAGCAAGATAATCAGATTCGAGAACTATAAATGAAGGAACTTCTACTTCATACTCAATAGTAGAAACAAGTCTCCAGTCAGCTAACTTATCTGTACCACCATATTTAGTACTTCCATCACTCATAGATGTTAATTTAAACCAGGGTTTAATACTAACAGGACATACAATTTCATTTTTATTCGTGCTCTTAACTAAAACTTCTGTTGCACCAGCACTCTCCCAATCTAATTTATATCGTTCACCAGTATACTCATTTCTGTATGTATAGTTTAAAAGTGAATCTGGTATAATTATATAACTACTAAACCATTGGGGATATATCAGTCGATTATATCCACCAAGTATTTGTAAAAATAACATTTTAATATCAATATATTCATATATACTATTTACTAAAGTTATGATTTCCATTTCACCTTTAATACGACTAAAGCCAACAGTGACTAATACGTTACTATCCTGATAAATGGGATAAAACAATCTTTTAATCATTGCTGGTGCCAAATTTGGAAATCTCCAGAATTGCATACCACCATTATCTGATATTCCAAAATCACCAGTCGGATTTAATATTAAGGCTGGAAGATTAGGTTGATCTATTTCTCGGCCATATTGATCTTTTTTTGAAAGATATTCAACAGCTTTATCGTATGTACTAACAACTTGATATTCAAATCTAGGTTGTAAGTATGTGGCAAAATAATCTAAAACCGATTTATAAAAAGAACTGAATATATTATTAATATATTCGTAATGGTAACGAGTTGTTATTTTATTTACGTCTGCCATTTTTTATCCTTAATTTTGATAGAATATCATTGTGAATATCATTAGCCATGTAAACAACGTCTGCCCATTCTGTGTCTTTTATTGACACAAAAAGTAATAATATAAACGATCCAAAAAAAGCGAAAGGTACTAATAGATATGATATAATTTTTAAAATTTTATTCATCATTGTCATCAAGCTCCAAGTCAAAGCGGGAATTAGTTTTAAATTCATCATATTTAATGTGAGACCAAAGTTTTCCAGTCTTTATATACGAAATAATCATTGAACTAACTCCAAACATCTTTCCTATAAAAGTTTGACTTATTTTTCCAGATTTATAATAATCAGAATTTAATATTTTTTTGATTAACCAAACTTCTCCATCTTTTAATTTATGACTTGGATTATTCTCACCTTTACTACTTTCACTCATTGTAATTTTTTCACTTATTTTCTTTTTCGATTCTTCTGAATGATGTTTTCCAAAATTATGATTATTTTTACCTTTCATGTGTAATTTATTATGCTCTTTTTTAGACATCATTATTAAATTATCAAAATTATTATTTTCTTTACACCAATCTTTATTGTGATGAACACATTCATCTTCTTTTAATTTATAATTATTAAAAGTTTCATAAACTAAAATATGAATTCTCTTAGGTTTGTATTTTCCATTTTTACACAGATTAATAAATAAATATTCTTTGTTATCTTTATTTTGTCTTAATATTTTTTCATTTTTAAATTTTAATGATTTAATTCTTCCAAAGTTACTAACTTGATAATCACCATCATAATCTACAATATCTTTCCATATTTCGTTTTCCAAATCTTGTAAATTTAAATTTTCAAATATTTTCAATTTTTATATATCCTCATCTATTTCAAAAATATTGTCATGATGTAATTTTAGTTCATCGTGAAATTCATTTAAAATATTAATTGAATTATTGGTTGCGATCTGTATAGCCGTTGTTCTTACAACTTTTTTATTTAATTTTGGGATAATATTTTGTCTTTCAGCAATAATAAAAATAAATTCACTATTATAAATAGTGAGAGTCATTCCATATATTTGTAATGAATCATAAAAAGTTTTATTATCAAATTCAAACTTTGATAAATTAATTGATTCGTTTAATATAAAATGAACATCATTTAAATGCTCATCTTTAACAGATTCAAATTGATTAATAATGTCTAGTTTTTTCCCATGATAATTATGAAGATTCAAAAAAGTTTCACAAAACTTTGATGATTGTAAATTTTTAAACATATTTATTTTAACTCCATAATTGATATTAATATCATCTCTAAAATCAGGATTTACATCAAATAATAGGAATGATGATTTTTTATTAAAGAATATATTGATATCATAATTTCCATTTAAAAATGGAATTCTAATCGCATAATTTCGATTTAAAATTTTCCCTAAATTTAAAGACATTTTATTTCCTTTCTTTATTCATCTTCTAATATTGAGTTTACCCAATTCCCATCTTCAGTTTTCTTACTTGGTTCTTCTGGTTGGAAATTAATCTCATCTTTGATTATTTTATTTATCTCTTCTAAACTTAATTCGTTTAGATACGGAATTTTAACTTTATTATTATTATAATCCGATGTATGTAGTTCATTAATATATTGTGTCTTATTTGGACCAATAACTCGAATGATTCCATCTTTCAAAAAATTTCTTATTTCAGTTTCACTAATATTTGGGAGATTGTATTGATTTAATATTTCTTCAAATTTTTTAAAGAAACCTTTAGAACTAAAATATTTAAATCGATCAATAACACTATTAATTATAATATTAGATTCTTTGGTATCTAAAAAGCTGAAAGTAAATATATCAGTAAAATTTCTTAATATCAGATATAATAATGATTTATTAATTGAAGAATCTTGAATTTTAGATTCTAATTTAGTTTTCATAAGCCTGATATATATTGTTATCGTTAGCAGATCATATGCCAGATCAATGTTACTAAAATTAAAATTGGTGGCATTATATTTTAAAATTGGAACACTAGTCGGAATCGGTTGATTGTTTTTTGAGTAGTTTTGAAGATTAGACATAAAAATTAATTTTGAATAATAGTGAATCGACTTCAAATCTTTTTCTGAAATACCAGGAAGTAACTCAAAACTGCTCGAAAAATATTGAGAAAATAATAATTTAATTTTATCAATAGGATATTGTTCTGTTACTAATGTCATCATCAGTGATTCAAGATTTGAAATATCATTTTGACATATATCATTAACTAATATACTTTGAATAATATTTTCTTTAATTATTATTGGTAACTGCTCATCTAACCAGGGAACTTCATTATCATTCGAATGTTCTTCAATATATTTGTCTAATTCTTCTTGAACTTCATTTTTAAATTCTGGTATATAACTGTTATTTAAACTTTTAAGTTCAATTATTGAAGACGGCAATGATCTAACTCCATTTTTAATCTGTTTTACTTCTTCAAATAAATTTGATATTAAAGCTCTATTTGAAATTTCAAGAGATAGTCTCAAATAATCTTGTTTGAATGATTTTAATAAATCTACAATTGAAGTAAAGAAGTTGTAATAAAGTACAATAACACCAAAATCTGTTTGTGTATTTAAAATATTAATTAATACACCTTTTTCCTGATTACGATTAGATTTTTTAAATAATATTTTTAAAAATTTAGTACTGTAGTTTTTAACTATTTCTGCCTTTAGATCTTTCAAATAAATATCATCAATATTTTTAGATACTTCTTCAATTGATAATAATAAGTCAACAACATCCTGATATCGAAGATTTACACTATATCGAGACTTATCATTATATATAGCAATATTAAATGTTGGACTTGAGAAATTCTGAAAGTTTTGTGTATTACATGATGTAGAAATATCGATTGTTCCATTTGAATTAAATATATTATCTTTATGGACAAGATACTTCTGATTAAACCAAAAAATTTCTTCTTCTATTTTCATTTTACATCCTTTCGTTTTCATTTATATATTTGTTAATAGATCCTCATTTTTAAATTAATGGGGGATTCGTCAAAGGGGGATGAAATCCCCCTTTTGACATATAAAGGAATTAAACATGAATAACAAGAATCTAATATTATGTTAGGTTGTATAAAAAAAATAAACCCAGTTAAAATTAATTTTATGAATTTTTAAAATAATGGCTTCTTCGTATCTAAAACTTTATAATCTAATAATCGTCACTTCGTTCCTCTGTAATAATAATTTTAGTTGAATGATCTTTCGCTTTGCTCAAGATCATTCAACCTTCCTTCAACTTGGATTACTCTTCGATATATATCTCGTAGATTCTTAACATAACTATTTACATAACAAGTTATGTAATCGTTTATAGCTTTTAAAAACAATATTTTTAAAATCTACGATTTTGTTATCATCACTATCATTTTAATTTGCACTGGGAATAAAATTTTAGATTCTATAACATAATATAAAAGAAATATATTATAAATTATATAAGGAGAAATTTTATGGATAGACCGAGAATGATGCCAATTGCACCTAAATGCCCTCAATGTGGATTTTTTCATCCACCTATAATTGAAGGTGAATCGTGTCCGATGGCAAAAGAAAAAACAACATCTGGAGAAGAAATTGATTTTAGTGAATTTCTTTCAAATTTAAAAAAGTTTTTAGTTGAACACATCAAAACAAAAAATATAAAAGATTATAAGAAGTTATTTTCATCTTTAATGATAGATATTATTAAACAAGCAGAGAGTTTTCAGGAATAACTATGGATCTAAGTGTTACTCAAAAAATCAAAGACTATTTATCTAAAAATAATATTAATATTTTAACTGATTATACAGTTGATGATAAAGATTATATAATCACCGAATTTATGATTATAAATTATTCAAATAATGATAAAATTATTGATTTATCATTTAATGTTGCTACGAGAGCTGATATAGCCGCTCATTGTACTCTCATATTAAATGACTTGGAAAATGTTAATGGTCTTAATATAATGGAAGTATATATGATCGATGAAGAGGGAAAATATATTTCTGGTAGTGATTGTATTAAAAAACATCAAGAAAATACAAGAAAACTGATAATTGATGATTTTGTAAGATCAGAAATACAAAACCATTATCTTAGAACTCATCAAGTAGGAAGCGAGTGTTAGATAAATAAAGAAAGGATTTTGAATGAATGAATTTGTAAGTTGTTTATTAGTTTCTAAATATAGACCTAATAAACTTGAGGATCTAATTCTTGATGACGATGATAGAAAAAAATTTCAAGAATATATAGATAGTCGTGAGATTCCACATTTATTATTTATTGGACCTCCAGGTTCTGGTAAATCAACTATAAGTGAGATACTTGTTTCTAAGAATGGTATCTTGTCTTTACCTAAGAGTAATTTATTAAGAATAAACGGTTCTGCACAACAGAATAGAGGAATTGGTTTTATTAGTTCAGTGATAGAACCGTTTTTAAGTTCGCCACCATCTGGTAGTGACAAAATCAAGGTTGTTTATATTGATGAGTCTGATAATATGACGCCAGATGCTTTTGATTCTTTACGACATATAGTTGAGAGATACCAGAAGTATTCCAGATTTATATTTACTGGAAATAATTTATATAAATTACCGAGTCCATTACAATCAAGACTTCAAATGTACAAATTTAATAAATTATCAGTTGACTATGTGACTGATTACTGTAGAAAAATTCTGATTGGTGAAAATATAACTTATAAAGAAGAAGATCTAAAATTCTTGATTGATCTCCATTATCCAGATATAAGAAAGATTCTAAATTTTATTGAAAGAAGTACGGTATCAAATGTTTTAAAAGTAAAACATTATGTGACAAATGAAAAGAAGATCATCGAATCTATTCTTCAAATTATTAAATTAGCCTCAGCAAAAACATTTAATAATATTAATAAACTCATTAGTGAGATTATTGAATTATTAAATGGTGATGATCTTTATTTTACTGAAATATATATGACATTATTTTATATGAAAGAAATGCCAGTTCCTATTAAAATTATTATTAATCGATATACCAATGCTCATAATAGCGCGTTAGTACCTTCAATGCACTTTATGGCTATGATATTTGAAATAATTAAATTTTTAGGTGGTAAATAGTGACAAGAGTTGTTCATTGTAAAAAAGAAAAATATGATATCTATATTGGAAGACCATCTAAATGGGGTAATCCTTTCACAATCGGAAAAGATGGAACACGAGAAGAAGTTATTAAGAAATATGAAATATGGATTAGAACACAACCTAATTTATTAAAAGATTTTCATGAATTGAAAGATAAAGTTTTAGGTTGTTGGTGTTCACCGAAATCCTGTCATGGCGATATTTTAGCGAGGATGATTAATGAAATCAACACCTAAAACATTCGGAGAAAATATTATAAAGAAAATACCATTAGTGATAGGAGAAAAGTTAAAATGGAAAAAATGGAATCATTCATTCCAATGCCTCGGACTGTTGCTCAGGATGAAATAATTGAAATTATTGAGATGAAAGAAATAATCCGAAAGCTCGAAGAGACTGTTGCATACTTATCGAGAAAAGTACAGGAATTAGAAAAAGATATTCTCAAAGTCATGACCATAGATCTTTAGGAAATGAGTGATAAACATAAAGATATTAAAGAGTATGTTGAGTTATTTATTGCTGAAGAAACCGATTGTCATCCAAGAGTTCCTTGTACAGAAATTGAATTTTTTAATTGGACAAGAATTTATATTGGTGATAAAAATATTTCGAATCGTGTATTAACAAAGTTAAAAAGATTAAAGAAAGTGATTGAAGATGAAAATAGATGAAATTGAAAAATTAAATGAATTTGAATTTCCAGATTCAACCGAAGTTGATTATGATCGAAATGGTGATGTTTATCCACAACCGTTGCCATCAACAAAAAATTTAGTTCATATGATTGACAAAATTAATGAAATAATTACTACAGTGAATATGTTATCGGATGCGATAAATAATATCAAAAAATAAATTGATTCTATATTAAAAAGATTAAATAAATTAAGGAGAATGAATAATGATTGAAGATAAGAAATTTAAATTAACGAAAGAGACTCTTGACTTATTACATTTTATTCAACACACGATTCTTATAAGTATGTCAGCATACAATAACACGAAAGATCAAGATTGGAATGATGAAAAAGTTGTATATAATTTTGAACTGATCTGTGACGCATATTTAAATCGATATCATTATCCGACAGTTCACAGTTGGGGATTTAGTGTAAGACAATTTAAAAAAATGGAAGTTATGATCAATATGAAAAATTCAGATATACCATATAATTTAATTATAGATCTTGAAAAATCACATTACGATTGTTGTTCGATGACACAAACAATAAATGGTCATCAATTTGGACCAGTCACAATTAATTTTTTCAATGTAGAATTTGTATATAGTTAATAGGTAGATAATTGATTGGTATTTATAATGAAAATTTTATTCAGTTTCTTAAAGATAATTTAGGTGATAATTGTGTAAAAGTAACTTCACATAATATTATAATAAAGTGTCCATATTGTGAATCTGACTCTGATAAAAATCATCATCACTGTTATATAAGTTTAGAAATTCCAATATTTCACTGTTTTCGTGCAAGTTGTCCTAAAAAATCTGGAAATCTTTCAGTTCTTATACGAAAGATTATAGGTAATGATATATCGGAACAATTTATTGATTCTGATATAATTATTAAATCAAAAAAATTAAAACAAGAAAAAAAGATTTTAGCACCAAAAGAAATTTACACTCCTAATCTCGATGAAGACAAATTTAAATTAAAATCATTGTATATCAAGAAAAGATTAGGATTCCAAAATATCGATTTAAAATCGATAAAAGGTTTAATATTTGACATCAATAATTTTATTGAAGTCAATAAAAATTTTATTAAAGATGAGAATGTTTTCAAATGGAAAGACTATTTAAATTCCAATTTTGTAGGTTTTCTTACAGAGAACCATACTCTTGTTATTTTTCGGAACATTGATTCCAAATCCCCCTTTAAACACTTCAAACTTGAACTTCAAAAAATAAGTTTTATAGATTATTATAAAATAGAAGGTTGTAATAGTAATTCAAATCATGTAGTATTAGCAGAAGGTGTATTTGATATATTAAGTGAAAGTGTTTTTAATATTTTAAATATTAAAAATCAGGTAAAACTTTATGCGTCAGCTCTTTCTTCATCATACCCATCTCTACTCAAAAGTATCGTTCTAAATGAAAAAATTTATAGGGTTGATGTTAGTATCCTATCTGATGCTGATGTTAAATTAAGTTATTATGAAAAACTTAAGAAGTATAATTCACATGTAATTAATAGTTTGTCAGTTTATTATAATAAGGGAGGAAAAGATTTCAATGAATATCCGATAATTCCTGAAAAATTTATAATATAGGTAATAGAAAGAAATGATCATAGAAAATAAATTAAAGACCTGTTTCAAAAATATAGTAAAAAATGGTTACGAGTATCAGTGTAACTTAAAAAAGATAGACTACTTCAAGGCTATGATGTTAGCAAGTGATAAAAATCAAAATCTACAGTATGGAAATAACAATGTTTATTTGTTTAAACATCGTTATAATAATAATGACTGTGTTTTAATGATCTTTGCCATTCCAATCGAGTCTGAAGATCCAAAAAGTTTAAGTGAAAGAATATTTGATGTGTTAAAAGAAATCGAGTGTATTTTTGTGACCCTTGACTACAGAAATTTAAAAGAAGAAAAACCATATGTATTTTTAACTGTAGTAAAAAAAATAAAGAAAGGTGATTTTTTAAATGACGACAGTGAATTTAGATGCTGAAAAGTTTAAAACATTCATGCGCGTACTTTCAATCTTGAAAGATCTTTGTAATGATTGTGATATTCAAGGAGGATTAATTCGTCAAAGAATTAATTCTCTTCTGTGTTTATTTGAAATGGATTTAACTCCAATAATTGGTAATATCAATCTACCAATTATTGATATAAAAAAGAAATTAGATATTTTAAAAATTTTTAAGGATAATGATATTCAGATATCAACTACTAATGATTCTCATATTGTTGCTGATGAATCAACGCAAATTAAATTTTCTATTCCAATACTTGAGTTTGTAGATAACCCATTTATCAAGAATGAAGAATTTAGTAGTTTATTTATATTAGATCCTGAAGACTTGATTTTAGATGTTCAATTAAATAAAACGATTACAAAACGTATCAAAGTTATAACGGAAAATTTTGATAATCCATATATTAAAATAGTTTTTAATAACAATACAGCATCGATTGTGTCAATTCATCAGAGTAAGAATCAAGAGGCTGTGTTACTTGATCTAATACCTACAAATAAAGAATTAAATGGTATAACTCATATTATCACAATACCTTTTATAGTCGATCATGATGGTGATATTTTATTAAAGATATATGAAACACAAGAAGGTTGTTATAGTAAATTTTCAGCAGAGGTTGGTGGTGTTCAAATCAATTCATATACTAAATCACTACTCCAAGAAGAGGATGATGAATTATAATTGGGAACAAAATAAAAACCTAACCTATGAAGGGGGATGAAATTTAATTCATCCCCTTCTTGATTGGAGATAAAATGACTTTAAGTTCTACCATTCTGATACCAGAACTTCAATATTACTCTGAACAGTTTTTGAAGTCGTTGACTCTAAACAAAAATAATATACCAATTCCCGCAACTTTTGCGGAAGTTTATACAACACCACAATCATTCGTACAATTATTATTTGATGAAAATTGGCCGAAACTTTATACATCTTATAAATATTTATATACAATAGTATCAAGAACGGCATGGCCTCAAGTTTTTAAGGATCGTTTATTAATTTATCCAGCATCAGGACAATGTTATATGTTAAGTCCGATTGATGAAACATCATCAACAAATATTAATATTTTTAATTTAAGAAGTGATGATTTTACGATGCTTAACAAACTATTAGAGTATAGATTGGATTCAACATCTGTAACACTCATCGATATTGACTCAACAGCACTTACAACTAATTTATCAATAATGATTTATCGATATCTTGATTTAAAAATAAATGAACATTATCAGTATTATAATAATACCATATTAATATCTGATGCAACTAAACCATTGGAAATATTATATGAGACATTTTTAATCGAAAACTTTTTCGTTTTTATGACAAATAAAGGAACATAACAATGATTAATGACGAAACTTATAAAAATCTACTCAAAGAACTACACAAAGATAAAGAAAGTTCAGCCGATATTTTACTGGAAAAAAAATTTTTAAAAGAAAAAGAAGAAGAAGTTGAAGAGGCAGAAGTTGTTGATGAGCAGGGAGAATTTAGACGATCAATGCCACAGCAACCTCGGTCGGGTGATTCAAATGAAAGACGTAGAGAACAATTAACTCGTAACGTAAATTCCATAACAAGAGAGAAAATGAATCAGGCAAATCAACAAAAATGGTTGGATCATGTAAATTCAAAAAATAAATAAAAAATAAGAAAATAGATACTTAGATAGATAGTAAATAACTTTATGGAGACTAAATAATGTTTTCAGTTACAGATTTTTTTAACATAATGAATTATATCGATGGAACAACGGTCTCTAATCTCGATATAAATACACAAGTATTATCAAAGAGTGAACAGGGAACATCAACACAGCTTTTCGAAAATACGATCGATCAATTAGTGTACAGCACACAAGATTATAAAAGATTAAGAAATTTTCTTATAAACTGGTATGCATCTCACAGAACCATAATATCTACTCAAAAACAAGTATCTGATATTTTCTCAATGCCTGAAACTCAACTTGATGAGTTATTTAAAAGTTTTGGTTATAATTTTTCAACCAAACCATTATCATTTCTCACCAAAGCTAATTTTTTTTTAGATCTTGTTAATTTATATAAGATTAAAGGCACACCAGAATCTATTATTGATATAATGGGATATTATGGTCTTATCGATATTGATCTTGCTGAATATTGGTTAGAACTTGATTCATCGAATAGATTAGTTTTCCGAAGTGAACGATATTTACCTCCAGGAGTTATTGATGTTCCTTTTGCTGATATAGCTTTTAATGATATTGTTCAACTTGATCCTCATTGGTTATTAACTGAGACAAACATCAGAAATCTTCTGACTACTAATATAATTGGTTTACCATCAAAATCACCATATTTTTCATTAAGACCAAGATATAACTTATCAAGTCTAAATGTGATTATGTCTATTTTATCTCGACATATTCAAGATCAATATATAACATATTCATCTGGTGGTACGCTAACGCCAGATATAAAATTGACAGAATTAAATTTTAATGTGTCATTATTAGAATTATATTTGTCAATAGTCTATCTTTTTGATGAATATTATGATCGCACTAATGGTTCGACAGATCCACTTTTTTCTTGTTATGATGGAACATCAGTTTTAGAAACCAGTATCATTCTTTCACAATATGAAAATTTAACACAACGATTATATTCAACCGATCCAACACAAAATGATTCAAGAAGTTTACGAGATTTAAGAATAAGTCAATTTAATGATTTATTTACGAGAAGTCAGTCAACAAATTTTTTTACATCACTGACTCGAACAACACTTGCAACACTATTACAAACCATAAATTCGGATTTATATCTTAGTGTTAGAAGTTATCTTTTGTCAGGACACGGTTTGACTTTATTATCTTTACTACTTCAAGATTTAAATGACTGGATGATACTCAATATTAGTGCTGATTTTAATATTGCAACTACTGTACTTGGTATTGAATCACTAACTGAATTAAATAAAGTTATTAATTTTTTCAAACCATATCATGCCAGACTAATAAGTTTAGAAGCTGCTTATATTATTAATAATCCTGTTGCTGATTCGTTGGTAATGGAAGATGAAGTATATGACAATCGAACAGAAATTGTAATTGATTTTGATGTTGCTGATAGTACTGCATGTGTATTATGTTCAGATTCAACGTGTAGTTTATTAGATCCGCGAGAAACTTATGATTGTGGTTCATATTTTGATATTGGTGCATCGACAGATGATGAAAATATTCAAATGTATATTGAACAAACAATCGAAGATATTATGAATTTTCACGACGCAACATCATCTAATGCGTATGAGTATATAAATATTGATTCAACATCGGTTGATGGTTCATTAAATTATATATTAGCTGGCGGTTGGGCAGATTTTGATACACATGGTATTTTTGACGGTCAACACAATAGTGATGTTGTTGAAATATACATATATGATATTAGTCCGTAAATAATAAGAGAGATAGAGTCGATCGCTCGAAAAGTAGACCTTGCTACCTGCTCTCTTTAATCATTCAAGGAAAATAATACAAGGAGTTATAATGAAAATATATGAAAATTTAGATATTAATGATTTAGAAAATGAAGTTTGGAAAACTATTGAAGAATATCCAGAATATCAAGTTAGTAATCTTGGGAGAATTAAAAGTTTTATAAAATGGAAAGGTACTGATTGTAGAATATTAAAACAGTGTAGAAATCATAAGGGATATTTTTATGTTGATTTACATAATAAGAATAAGAAATCTAAAACTAAAGTTATTCATCGATTAGTTTATGAAACTTTCAACAAAAAATTAGAAAAAAATTATGATGTTCATCATACAAACGAAGATAAAGAAAATAATTTTATTGATAATTTGAAATCTGAACCACATTCAAGACACTCAAAATATCATAACAAAGGAAAAATATTATTAAATGAAACAAAAATTAAAATAAGTAAAACGAGAAAAGAAGAGTTTAAAAGTGGAAAATTAAATTATAAAGGTGAAAATCATCCACAACACAAATTAACAGAAGAACAAGTAATTCAAATAAAATTATTATTAAAAGAAGGAATATTAACCCAACAAGAAATAGCTGACATGTTTGGAGTTAGTAGAATAACGATTTCGGATATAAAAAGAGGAAAAATCTGGTATCATGTTCAGTAAAGAAAAAATTAAAAATATATTTTCTAAATTTAATTATCATAATATATTAGTTATTGGAGATATTATGGTAGATAAATATATTATTGGTAAAGTAGAACGCATTTCTCCAGAATTTCCAGTTCCTATTGTGGATATTGAAAAAACTTTTAAAATGATTGGTGGAAGTGGAAATGTTATATCTAATATACTATCATTAGGTGGAAATGTTATTCCATGTGGAATAATCGGAAATGATTCAAATGGAGAATTTGTATTAAATAAATTAAAGAATGTGTGTTCAATTGATGGTATTTTTATAGATTATGACAGACCAACAACAATAAAAAATAGAATTTTTTCAGAAAATTATCAATTAATTAGATTTGATAAAGAATCAACGAGAGAAATAGATTCTAAATTAGAAAAATTAATATTAGAATTTGTCAATAGTCATATTGACAAATGTTCGGCAGTTATTATTTCTGATTATTTAAAAGGAGTTTTGACTTTTAAATTGACTCAGAAAATAATTAATACGTGTAAAAAAAATAATAAATTAATTTTTATAGATCCTAAAGGATCTAATTATCTTAAATATAAAAATGCCAATTTTTTAACACCCAATTTAAAAGAACTATCAAAAATTTCTAAGATGGTTGTTGATACTGAAGATAAAATATATAAAGCTGGAATGAAATTATATCATAAATTAAATCTTGATTATCTTATAGTTACACGGGGAAAAGATGGAATATCTATTATAAGAAACGATGGACACAAAATGATAAGTTTACCAACTAAAGCTAAAGAAGTTTATGATGTAAGTGGTGCGGGTGATACAGTAATATCAACACTTACATTATCATATTTATCAGAAATATTGTCATTAGAAGAATCAGTTGAATTGGCGAATATAGTGGCTGGTATTGTAGTTGGTAAAATTGGAATAAATTCAACAAATATAAATGAGATTTTAGATTATTTGAATCTATAGTCAAATTATTTTTTATTTGATGATAACATAATTTTAGAGGAATTTAATATGACTCTATTGGAACAGTATTTAGAAGAGCTTTTTGATGATAATCTTGAAGAAGTCAAGAGAACATCAAGATCAACAATTTCTAGACAGGCAAAAATCAATCGTGCTATAGGTTCTTTAGCAAGTAGTGCTGCTAGAAAGAAAAATGATCCCCTTTACAAAAATATGTTGCGTTACAAAGCTATGTATAAAAAAGCAAAAGAACAATTAATGAGAAAGTATAGTGCAAGAGTGCGATCACAAGCACGGAGATAGTATAAATTTAAAATAATAATAAAAATGGAGAAAAAATAAAAACCATGAATGAATTAAAAAATAAAATACTTGAATTTGATGATGAGTTGTCACATGGTGATATAAAAAAATATATGAATAGATGTTATTTATGTGGAAGAATAACATATGATGATTATCCAATAATTAATTATTTATGTACTCAAGAATGTAAAAAATTATATGAATCATTAAATAAAATGGAAGTAATAGAAATAAGTCATGAACTTCATTATGAGAGAGAAGAACAAAGGAAACTTCAGAAAAAAGAATTTTCTGATAGACAGAAACAGAGCTATGAATCAGGAAATTATGAAATTTCAGAATTTAGTCAACACATGACTAATAAATATAAAGATTAAATAATTTTCCCAAATAAATGATAATCATTTAGAATCTCTAAATTTAATCAGTTTAAAAAAATTAGGTCTTAACTGATGGCCTTAAATAAAAGGAGAGATTCAATGATGTATAAGAATAAACTTATATGTGTAGTAAAAGATGATAATGGAAAAATTTTAAGAGAATATGATGATACGGTTTATATTCCATTTGGAAATGAATATAAACTATCGCTCAAATCTCTTGGAACAAAGAAAGCCGTTGCTTCTATTAAAATAGATGGTACTGATGTTTTAGATGGAAATCAGATTATTTTATATCCCGATATTGAAACAAATATTGAGAGATTTATTATAAATAATAATTTCAATCAAGGCAATAAATTTAAATTTATTGAAAAGACTCAAGAAATATCAAATTTTCGTGGAGATAAAATAGATGATGGTTTAATTGAAATTAAATTTCAATTTGAAAAAGATAAACAATCGTATATAACTCCTGGTGTTCCATTCAGAATGATTGATTCATCAGAATGGCACTGGAATGAAAAATATTATTATTTCGATAATACTTTTGATGGATCTACTGTTAGAGGTATGACCCTTGGTCGTAGTTTGTGTGATTCACCACATTGTGCCGACAATATACAATGCTCTACTATTTCAAACGCATACTATGCGAGCACAGTAGAACAACCTAATGATGGCATCACTGTTAAAGGATCAATATCTAATCAAGGTTTTAGTTATGGATATATTGGTGAATTAGAATCAACAATATATACTATGGTTATCAAATTGAAAGGTAAAACAAATCAGACTGAAGTATCAAAACCAATCTATTTAAAAACAAATATTCAATGTCCTACATGTGGAAGAAAATATAAAACTAATTTTAAATTTTGCCCTAATTGTGGAACATGTTTAATCTAACAAAATGGTGAATTGAGATTTAAAAATGATTATCATTTATTGGGAGAGGTAAATTATGGAAGAAGATTATTTAGAAACAGTATGTCCTTTTTGTAATGGGACATGTGAAGTTATAAATCCGAAATTTTTAGAATGGGATCTTAATGGTTGGAACGGCGATGAACCAGAACCAACTACGACATGTCCAATTTGTTCTGGGAGTGGGACAATACCTACACATACTGGTATTGATATCTTAGAATTGGTTGAGAGATATGAAAATGTTGATGAAGACAGTGAATTTCAAGATGGTTATGATGATGAAATAACCGAAGATGATGAAGATGAAGAATAAAGAAACATGGAAAATAATTAATGAATATTCAGATTATTTGATCAGTGACTTTGGAAAAATAAAGTCACTGAAATTTAATAAAGAAAAAATATTAAAATTATGTACAGATTCTCATGGTTATTTTCAGATTAGTTTATATAGAAATGATCATGGTAAAAGTAAAAAAATTCATATATTAGTTTATGAAACTTTCTATAATGATAAATTAAAACAGGATGAGTGTGTCCATCACAAAGATGAAAATATAAAAAATAATTATTGGAAAAATTTAGAAAAGAAAACAAAATCAGATCATAATAGTTTACATAAAATTAATAATAAAAACACAATAGGAAGAAAATTATCAGATAGACACAAACAAAAAATTAGCGAACACATGAAAGGAGAAAATAATCCAAATTTTGGAAAACATAGATCTGATATAACAAAACAAAGAATAAGTGAATCACTTAATGGAAAATTTATAGGAGAAAATAATACAAATCATAAATTAGTTATTAAACAAATTATCCAAATTAAAATGTTATTAAAATTGAAATTTAAAAATAAAGATATATCAAAAATATATAATATTGATCAGAGTACTATTTCAAATATTAAAAATGGAAGATCATGGTACAATGTTATATGAATTGGGAGATTTAAAAAATGTATTTAAAAGATTATGTAGATGAAAATATTGAGATTAATGGTGATTATAGTATAGTAGCAATTTTACAAGATGGTAGACAATGGTTTGGTCCATATGATTATGATGAATGGTTAACCTTTGATGAAAATAATTATCCAGATTATATCAAACAAGAAAAATGGAACTTACTCATTCCATATTTATCTAAAATAAAAGATCGTGCTTTAGAAGTGACACGGTTCTATGATTCAGTTAAAATTTCTGAATTTTATAGAAACGAAGATAGTTACTATGTTCAAGTCATGATCGAAGTTAATAAAAAAAGATTATATAGAAATATTGAAATCGAATTTAAAGAATTTGTTCATGAGTTATATGATGAACATCACCAAAAATGCCGAAGGTGAATAGGAAACCAAAACGAGAGTATTATAAACACAAGGATATGATTGATTATGCCTTACTTAAATTAGAAAAAGACATTCAAAGAGATTATGATTATCTCAATTCATTAATCACAATTTCGGCTGAACCAGATAATTTAACTGTGACACTTGGAAAATATTCAATTTCTATGACATATCAAGAATGGACTCATCTTAATGACGCATATTTTCAACAAGAATGTGGACACATATTTGATCCTTATCTAAGTAAAATTAAAAACTTGGCACATACGATTTTGGATACAATCACAAAAATAGATGATAGTATTCAAGAGACTGAAATGTTTTTTGATACGAATGGTAAATTAGTTGTACGTCCTCTTGATCGTGTAAAAAAGATGACGGAAACCAAGAAAAAATTAAAAGAATCTATGGATAAATCAGTGGTACTTGATATTCAAAATGTTGATGGTGAAACCAAGATTGTAAAAGTTCCTAATGAAAAAGATAATTATGAAGATCTTCATGCTGCTGCTGTAGATTATGAAAAGCATCATACAGAAGCAGTTGAAAAAATTTATTCTTATAAAATTGTAGATGAAGTTGGACAAGAAAAAATAGATAAATCAAAAGAGTGGAATTTATTTACTAAAGAAAAAGAGATATCTGAGAAGCTTGGGGAGATTCAGAAATGACTCCATTTGAACGAGATGAAATTAATAAAATAAGATTGATCCTACTTGAAGCTGGTCAGAAATGTGAACATATCTTGAACAAAGATTATTATATTATATGTCATGTTGATGAATCTGAAGATATTCCAAGACTCGTTTTCAGTTTAGAAAAAGTTGGACGAAATGATAAAATACTTACATTACCATCAGATTATAAATTTGACGTAATCATGCCAATAAATGTTTTCGATTTAGACTTCTACCCAAATGAATATCCTGATCCTGAAGAGTTTTTAAAAATAAATAACGATCCAAATAATAAAACATTTGTAAATCAGTATAGAAAATTTTTAGAAAAAGAAAATTCTGGCAATATCAATGTTCCACTTGAAAAGATTGTTGAATCATGTGGTAAATTGATAGATAAGAAAAATGAAAAAACTATAAAAGAAATGGAAAAGTTTAAAAAAGTTGTCGAGGAAGAAGAAAACGTGATAAAAGATGTGACAAAAATTTCTGGAGAAACTGAAGATCGATTTGAAAAAGAAATTATTGATCGTGATGGTGATAGAGCAAAGATTGTTGCTACTGTTGATAAAACAACTGAACCTAATCTTGTTTTAGTGACTGTTGAAAAAGAAACTAAAGATCTAATTCCAGAACAAGATAAAATTGAAACATGTAATGATTTGAAAAAAGTCATAGATGAAATTGGCAATACAGAACTTGATGAGTGTCATGAATTAACATGTCTGCTTGATCTAACAAATGAAACACCTACTGTTAAATTTGGAGTTAAAGAGAAAGACTCTGAAATAAAAGAAAAGACTGATATATTGAATGTGTCTGATCAACTTCATCATTTACAATGTAATATGAATTTGATTTTTGAAGATAATAGTGCTGACCTACTATATGGTTCTGTTGATACCATTAAGATAACTAATGTACTGAAAAAATTATATAGAAATAACAATAAAAACATTACTGTAAAAGTGGTTAGAAACAAATACTATGAATTTGATAGAGAAATGAGCGATCCTGTTTGTTTACAACTTTGTGGTACAGACACAGGTGAAGTTCTTGATACTGTTTTTATTCCTAAATTTAAATCGATTGAGTTCTTTTTAGAACCAGATGGTTTAAAAGTTTCAATTGATGATATAGAAGTTAAACAAAGTTATGTTAACTGGTTACAATCAACACCAGTACAGGTTAGAGAAAAATATGGTGCAAAGTTTTCTGAAGTATTTCAACGAATTTTAAATTTTGCCAATATTGGTCTTATGATTCAAGAAGAATCTAAGGAAACTGGTTTTGATATTATTTTAGAACATGATCGTAAATTAAAAGTTGTTATTGGTGATGTTGCTGTCAAATTAGTTCCAGAACAATGGGGTATGATGACAAAAGATGAATCCAAGAAACGTTATGGTTCTAAATTTGCTGATAAATTTGATGTTATTAAATCAAGATTATATTACTCAAGATTTGGGAAGGTTTCTTAATGGATAATAAGAGAGATAGAGACTTAAGCTCGAAAAAGAAGTAATCCTGAACTTCCTTCTCTCTTTTTCTTTTCAGGAAATAATTAACAGGAGATTATTTATGAATTATTATATTTATACTTATTTAGATCCTCGATGGTCAGGACAGTTATGAACGTCATTTCTTATTACCCCACATATTCGATTTTAGACAACATTTTATCATATTCTAATAATTATAAAATTTTAAATTTATTTATAGATTTACGTAACATCTTAAATTGTCTCTATTTGGAAGAATTTGTTGTTAATATTGTAGAATCTACAAAATATTCTAAATTTATTGATACTTCTATTTTTGAGTCTTTGATATCTTTTCTTTCATTCCATAAAAAATATGCGATAAAACGTAGTCTCGATATTAATTTCATATTTTTCGCAGAAATGGGACATTCATATTATCATACGAATATTGATAAAAATTATAAAAGTAATCGTAAAATTGGTGATTTATTTAATCTTAATCAAATAGACAAAGATGTATTTTTTTCTACTATTCAAAATAATTTGAAATTATCCGAAAAAGTTATAAATAAAATTCCAAGTTGTAAATTATTTTTGTTACAAAATTTCGAAGCTGATTTTATTCCATACTATCTTATAAGTAATTCATTGATTACATTACAAGATTCATGTAATATAATTTATTCAAATGATCATGATTTATTTCAGACTATTTCTCTCGGAAGTGACATATATCAATTTTGTAAATCAGGTCAGAAAATAAAGATAGTTAAAAAAGGTGAAATTATGTCAACATATTTAAAATTTAAAGTTGACATACCAGATAAATATTTTCCATTGGTTATGGCTGTACTTGGTGATAAAACTGATGATGTTCCTAAGATTAAAAGTATTGGTCCTAAAACCATTCCAAAAATAATCAGTGGTCTAATTGAGTGTGTTGGTAGTATGGAAGATTTATATCATAATGTTCTCAATAAGAAAAAAATATTTATAAAAAATAGTAATGATAAAACTATATCAAAAATAATTGAAGAAGAAAATAAAACTTCAATTATATCTAATAATTTAAGATTGGTGTGGTTTAAAATAATATCCGAAGTTTTTAAAGATCCACCGAATACAGAAATTATCGCTAAAAGAAACTATGTGACTAATATTTTGAATAATGATAATTTCACCGAGTCAAATACAATGTACAAGGCACTAAGAAAAGGGAATGTAGAAGTATTAGAAGAAGATGTTGATATCTTATTTTCTAATAGAAGTGATTTTGATTTTGAGAATTTTTGAGGAGAATATGAACGATTTATTTGATTATACTGATCCTAAATGGGGTCATATTAAAAGAGGAAAAGAACTTTATTCTGGTAAGGCAAAGACATTATTTGAAACTAATGATCCTAATATTTTAATACAACGATTTAATGATGACGCAACAGCTTTCAATGGAAAGAAGAAGGCTGTAATTGAAGATAAGGGTATTTGTAATAATAGTTCTTCATCTATATTATTTTCTCATTTGCACAGTAATAACATCAGTACTCATTTTATTACTAAATTAAATGATAGGGAGATGTTAGTTAATAGAGTCAATATACTTCCAATTGAAGTTGTTGTTCGAAATGTTGTTGCTGGAAGTTTATCAAAAAGACTTGATATAGAAGAAGGAACACCAATAGTTGAACCTATTATAGAGTATTATTATAAAAGTGATGAATTGGACGATCCAATGATTACAGAAGACCATATTAGAAAATTGGGATTAATAAGAAAGGTTCCAACTGAAAAAGAATATCTTCCAATATATAAGTGTAAAGTTGATATTATTTTATTCAAAATAAAAAATTTAACTAAACTTATCAATATTCACATCAAAGAATTTTTTGAAAAACATGGAATTTTACTGGTCGATATGAAACTCGAATTTGGTCACAGAACTGAAGATCAACATCTTATATTAGCTGATGAAATATCACCTGATACTTGTCGTTTGTGGGATCTCAAGACTAATGAAAAATTAGATAAAGATGTTTTTCGAAGAGACTTAGGTGATACTAAAGAAGTATATGCCAAGATTAGAAGATTATTTGATTTGACTTATGGACTCCTTCAAGTTTATGAATCTAAAAATGATAATGATTATACGATTCGAAGTGAGACAAGAGATATATTAGATAATGAACTGGTGTAAATTAGGTTTTCATGATTGGGAAATATTAGAAAGAATTACAGAAGTACAATTAATAAGTAATATAAAACATCATCAAAGATATCTTGAAGACTGTAAAAAAATAACTGACGGTCGTCCTATGCCTCCAGAATCCCCACCTTGTAGATTAATAAAAGATCCTATAGATTTTGATAAACGATATATCAAAAAAATTTGTTTAAGATGTGGTAAAAAAATAGATGAAATAACACCATTAAAAAAGAAACTCGAATTAGATATAGAACGCGAAAAACAAGAAGTTCCACGAAAAGAAAGAGCAATGGTATTATGGAATAGCATTTAAATAAAAAAGAGAGATAGATTGGCCGTCGAAAAGAAGTAATCCTGAACTTCCTGCTCTCTTTAAATTAATTTCAGGAAATAATTGACAGGCGATTATAAAATGATTAAAATATTTGAAAATTTAGACATTAGTGATTTAGAAAATGAAGTTTGGAAAACTATAGAAGATTATCCAGATTATCAAGTCAGTAATCTTGGTAGAGTTAAAAGTTTTAAAAGATACAAAGAAGGAAGAATATTAAGACAAAATAAAGATAGTAGTGGATATTTTTATATTGTTTTGTGTAAAAATCGAAAAGTTAAAAATAAGTCAATTCATATTTTACTATTTGAAATTTTTAATAATTATAAATTAAAATCAAACGAGTGTATTCATCATATTAATGAAAATAAAGAAGATAATTATTATGAAAATTTAAATTTAATGACTAAAAAAGAACATAGAGTGTTTCATATGATTAATGGTAATAAAGATGAGTCGAATCCAATGTTTGGAAAAAAACATTCGAATAAATCAAAAGAAATAATGAGAAATAAACGAATTGGAAAATTTCTTTCTAACAAAACAAAATTAAAAATAAGTCAAAAAAATGTAGGAGAAAATAATTCGAATTCTAAATTAAAAGAATGGCAAGTTGTAGTTATTTACAAAATTACAAATTCTCCTATTATAAAACAGTTAAAGATAACTCAAAAAGAAATTAGTAATATATTTAACATTAGTATATCAACAGTTTCTAGAATAAAATCTGGGAAAGGTTGGTCATTAATAGAAGGAGACATCCATTGTTAACTCAGACGCGCGTCTTAGAGTATATAAAAGATAATTTAGGATTTTCATTCATGGTTCTGGAATTAGATGATTCTAAAATTATCGATTATTTTAAAAATTATACCCTTCGTGAATTCTCACGATATTTTCCTGACACAAACAAAGTATATTTGAATCCATTACTTGAAAGCGCACAAGTACCAGGACGTGGAAATGAGTACTATATTGAAGATCCAGAAGGATTGGAAATACTCAATGTTAAAAACATGTATGGAGATATGAGTGATTACTTAATTAATGGATTTCCTCCTCTTGGTCCATTTACACAAGGAGAACTAAGAAGTTGGGCACTTGATACCGAAATTGCGGGTATGTTGAAGACATTCTCTAATTACGATAGAACGATCGAGTTCTTCCATCCAAATATTGTACGCATCTCACCAACACCAATTAATGTTAGGAATATAACTATTGAGTACGAACGCAACCATCCTGAAGATCTGAGAAAAATTCCAAATGAATTTCAATTATTATTTTGTCAACTTGCTCTTGCTGATATTATGATATTGATTGGTCGTATTCGTCAAAGATATGGTGGTGGAAATTTAAGAACCCCGTTTGGTGAAATTCCTCTTGGAGCTGAAATATTAGAAGAAGGTAAGGAAATGAAGAGAGATCTTGTTGATAAGATGACTCTTGGTAGTTTACCCAATGTCACATTTGATAAGGGTTAATTACTTAATAATTTTAAAGGAGATCGAATAATGAAGGTATACTGTTGGAGAATTTATGAATATGAAACACATTCTTTTTATGTGGTAGCTGAATCAAAAGAACATGCGTTTGAACAAGTAAAAAAATATATTGAAGAAAAATTAAAAATTAATGATAATGGTTACTCATGTGATGATTTATATAATTTCCCAGAAGATTATGATTTTGAGGAAAAGGAAATTAATGAAGTATTTACGAGTTATTATCCAGGATAGATAAATTGAAATTAGACTGCTTAGTGATTTAATCACTAAGCAGTCATCTCTCATGGAAGGAATAATTTTTTATGAAAATAATAGCATTTTCTGGAACATGTGGTGTTGGCAAAACATCTTTAGCAAAAGAGTTAGTCCAAAAATATCCTAATAAGATTGCTCTTTGTAGTGAGGGTACGACAGAAGCATGTGAAGCTCTTGGAGTAAACAATCCTGGAGAAGTATTAGATCAAGATCGTGATAAATTTCAAGAGATGATAATTGAAAATCACATAAATATTTTAAAAACAAAAAGAAACAAAGAGATATTAATTACTGATAGAACTGTGTTTGATATATTTTTATATATTTTATATTATCATGACACAGTTAGTGACTATTTGAGGAATAAAATATATGATTATTGTTCATTATTTGTAAAAACAAATATATATGATAAAATATTTTATTTTCCAATTTTGGAGAATATTAATTTAGATGATGGTTTTCGTAGTGGAAATAAAAGTAAAAATAAATATATTCTTTTCGACTATATACTAAAAGGTGTATATGAGAATTTTGACATTGAATATGTCTCTTTTACAAAAGAATCTTCTATGGAAGACAGGATTAAAATTTTTGAAATCTTATACCTATAAAATTGGGAACAAAATAAAAAGATGATTATTAATTGGAGAAGTTTATTTAATGAACAAATTTTACATTTATATTTATTTAGATCCAAGAAAATCTGGAAGATATTGTTATAATGATGTATGTTTTATTTTTGAACCAATATATATTGGTAAAGGAAAAGATAATAGATACAAAGAATTAGACAATAGTCGATGTAGATTATTTAAAAATAAAATAAATAAAATTAAACAGTCTGGATTAGAACCAATTGTTTTTAAATTATATGAAAATTTAAATGAAGAAAATTCATTTAAATTTGAAAAACAATTAATTAATGAAATTGGTAGAATTAATTTAAAAACTGGATCTCTTGTTAATATAACTGATGGTGGTGATGGAATAAGTGGTTATATCTTTTCTGACGAATCGAAAAAGAAAATGAGTTGTGACAGAAAAGGACGACCTAAATCAGAAGAACACAAAAAGAAATTGAGTGAAAACCATGCTGATTTTAGAGGTGAAAAACATCCAAAATCAATGCTTGGAAAACACCACTCAGAAGAATCAAAAAATAAAATAAGTGAAAAAAAGAAAGGATTTTCACTTTCAGAAGAACACAAAAAGAAATTGAGTGAAAACCATGCTGATTTTAGAGGTGAAAAACATCCAAATTCAAAATTAACCGAACAAAAAGTTATTCAAATAAAATTATTATTGAAAGATGGAATATTAACTCAACAAGAAATAGCTGATATGTTCGGAGTTAGTCGAAGAACAATTTCATATATAAAAATTGGAAGGAGTTGGTCACATGTTGGATAAAAAAATATTTATAGGCATAGATCCTTCGCTAACCGGAACTGGAATTATTGTTCTCGATGAAAGAGGCAATATAATACAATCAAAATTATTTAATACCAAAAGTACTGAAGAAATTGAAGCTCGTTTTATAAGTATATGGAAAGAAATTCAAAAATATACTCAAAAAGATTCTATTATTAATATAGAAGGAGTATCATTTAATTCGAAGGGAAATACCCTTATTCAATTGGGTGCTCTTCATTATTATATTAGAATCATGATGAAGAAAGAATCTTTAAATTTCAAAGTTATCGAACCAAAAGTATTAAAAAAATTTATTACTGGTAGTGGTAATGCCAAGAAAAATTTGATGCTGTTACAGGTTTATAAAAAATTTGGCATTGAGTTCTCTGATGACAATTTAGCCGACGCTTATTCTCTTGCAAGAATGGCGTGGGAGGATGTTGTAAAAAATGACAAAATATTCGATTGAAAGTAATGATGGAATTTTAGGAAATTATTTAAATGAATTATTTGGTAGAAAAAAAGAATATATTGGTGATATATTGGATCGTATTATATTAAGTATTGTTCCCGAAGATGAAAGAGAGGATGTTATTCATTATTTAAAACAAAGAGGTTATGATGTTTCATTTAAAGGTTTGATGTTTAATGATCAACAAAAATTGAGATTTTTTGATATGCTCGGAAAACATTTTAATATTACTTTTACATCAGGACAAGTCAAAAACACACACACTTTGTTGGGTGTCGTTAAAATTTTGAATTCAAAAGGACATAAAGATTAATGAAAAAATATTTGATTGGTGATGAAGATTCAGATAAAGTTGAAATGACATTAGATGAATTAAAAGAAAAAATATTGTCATATAAAGATCCTGAACCAGATGAAAAAGCACCATATATCAATGGTTGTTGTATATGTCTTAGAAGAATCAATTCGTGGTTTCATGGAAGTGGATGTTCTTGTAGTTCAGAATGTTATTTTATTTTTAATAAAGTATTTCATAATAAAGATAACGAAGAACGAAAAACATTTCAAAAACTTAGACAAGAACTCTGGATTGCGAGAGGATGGAAAGTACCAACAACAAAATGGAGTGATATTAAATGGGAAAGCCAATAGAAATAAAAACAAAAGAACTTCTGAAAATTTTTGGTCAACCACAAGAACTAACAGAAGATCAAAAAAAATTAATTAATGAAAATATAAACAAAGACTATAATCCTTGGTTTATACGTATTGATGAAAATGAAATAGATCCACGTATATTTTAAGATATTGGAGAATTTATAAATGGGAAAAAATAATAGAGAAAAATATAAAATTGGAATTATTGGTTGTGGTTTTGTCGGTTCAGCAGTTGCTTATGGATTTTCATTACATTCCGAAATCAGAATATATGACAAGTTTCAAATAACTCCAAATACATTAGAAGAGACAGTAAATGGGTCTGATTTCTTATTTGTATGTGTTCCAACTCCAATGGATGATAATGGTAAACAAGATTTAACAGCCGTGTGTGATGCCTTAGAAAGCATTGATGATGTTGCTAATAGTAAAAAAATAATTATTTTAAAAAGTACTATTCTTCCTGGTACAACAAGAGGATTGGCTGAAAAGTTTACAAATCACAATCTAATTTTTAATCCTGAATTTTTGACAGAAAGAACAGCGAAATTGGATTTTATTAATACTGCAAGGATTGTTCTTGGTGGTGATGATGAAGAATCATTAAATAAGGTTGAGGCTTTATATAAGAATCGATTTGTTCATACGCCCATTTATAAAACAACTTGGGAAGGTGCCGAGTTAGTTAAGTATATGGCTAATTGTTTTTTCGCATTGAAAGTTTCATATTTAAATGAAATTTATGATATCGCTGAAAAATTAGGGATTAAATATGATGATTTGAAAAAGATGTTTTTAGCTGATGGTAGGATTGGTAATAGTCATGCTGATGTTCCTGGTCATGATGGTGATCGAGGATTTGGTGGAAAATGTTTTATCAAAGATATCAATGCTTTAGTACAATGGGCAGATAAAAATAATTTTGAATTAAACACACTAAAGGCTGCAATTAAAACAAATAAGCGTGTTAGAACTTTAAAAGATTGGGAGGAGATTCCTGGGGCAACAACAAAAAATAATTATAAATAAAGGTTAAATAAAAATGAAATATCTTTATTCGTACATAGACAAAAATAATTATCAACTCATAAAAAAATATGGGTTATTGTCACTGTATGGTCTTTATCATGTTGGTCTTATCGATAAATTCGTTAATTCGGCTGAGAAATATTTAGACAGAGGGAGAATAGAAAAATCCCATTTGTCTAAAGATGATCTCATAAAAAACCCTGAACTTTTTTTTCAACTTTTTGATAAAGCTAATGGTAAAAATGCCTCAAAAGTTATATGGTTTTTATGTGAACCAGTAACACCCGGACTTCATAAAGAACGAGATGAATTTGTAAAACATATGATATTAACTAAAATATCTTTAGATGTTTTTAAACCAGATTGGACATATTATGGTCTTGGTATCGTATCTTCCCGTCAGTGGACATCATTAACTTTAAAAGATGTTTTAAAAATGAAAAAAACAATGAATCAAAAAGTATTTGAAAAAAAGAAAGGAGGACGGTTCTTATTCTCACATGTTCCTCATTTAGCAATCGCACCTTTAAATGGAAGAATAGATCCAAAAGATATTATTTTTGAAAAAAAGGAATAATAATGGAAAGATTTGTTTTAATGAAACATACCGCAAAGAAGGCAGGACTACATTACGATTTGCGTTTTCAAGTACCTGGACGAAAAGACTGGGATTCATTCGCTATTAGAAAAGGACCACCAACGAATGCTGGAGAAAAAAGAATGGTAGTTCGAACAACATGGCATAGTGAGGAAGAAGCTCTACTTACAGGTGAAATTAAATCTGGTTATGGTGCTGGTTTTTTAGAAATTGAAGATCAAGGAAATTGTGAGGTTATGAAATATAAACCAAATCATATAGTTATAAATTTTCATGGTGTTAAATTAAATGGGATTTATCACTTCATTTCTATGGCAAGTATTGGAAAAAGTGAAAAAGATAAAACTTATTTATTTTTCAAAGGCAAGATGGTTTAAATGACAAAAACAAAATTTATATTGATGGAACACCAAATAAATAAAAAAAAACACTATGATATAAGAATCAAAGTTAAAAAAAATAAATGGATTAGTTTTGCCGTTGTGAAGGGTATACCACTTGAAAATAAGAAATCGTTGATGATTAGAACTAAAAATCATTCTGAAACCAGTGCTCTTTTTACTGGTAAAACCAAAACTGGAAGAATAATCAAAATTGATTCTGGTGGATGTGAAATTTTAAAATATAATAAAAAACATATTGTGATAAATTTTTATGGATCTCAATTAAAAGGAGTATATCATTTTGTTTATGTTTTAGGTAAAGAAAATCATTATTTGATTTTTAGAGGAAATTATAATGAAACTAATTGAAGATTACTTATTAGTTCTAAACGAGGCAGAAGAAAATAATAAAAATGTACAAAATAAAATTATTGAATTTTTTCAGAAAAATAAAATACAGAGTGATGAACAAATACATGACTTCGCTAATCAATTGGGTTTATCTCCTCACAAATTAGAGGTTGAAATTTATAAATTACTATCAAGTCTTATAAATTTAAAACATGGAGATGATCCTGATGACAAATATGATTCTAAACAACTTGAAAGAGGAATTGAAGTAGAGAAAGAACATATTGATAATCCTGTGATTTCTAAAATGATAGCGAAAGCTCATATAGCCGAGATTCCTGATTATTATACAAGACTTGATAAGATGGAAAGTGGAGCTGGAATAAAAGATTAAAGGAGAAATGAATGCCTGATTTTGGAACCCCGTTTAAGGGAAATGATTTAAGTAGAGATACTAAGCTATCGACAGAAGAAATGACAAGAGCGTTAAGATTCAGCATAGCTGCTGAATCGGAGGCAATTCAACTTTATGAACAGTTATCGAACGCTTCTAATAATCCTCTATTTAAAAAAGTTATGAGAGATATAGCCAGAGAAGAGAAGGTGCATGTTGGAGAATTTTTACGTGTATTATTTGAATTAGATCCAAACGAACAAAAATTTTATGAAGAGGGCTTCAAGGAAGTAGAAGATCTAATAAGAAAACCGAGCAAAATATAATTTATAGTGACTTTATTTTTTTCAGAGTGACTACAAATATATAAGAAGGATTCTCCTGTCTTAAATTTTAAAAGTGAAAAGGAAAGTATAAATGGAGATATCTCCCGAAACCTTACCAATTGCATCATATGAAATAAATACAAATGATGACCCAACGCTTGAAACAATAAGTCTAACCCTGTTTGTAGTAGGTTGTATTCGGAAATGTCATGGATGTCAGAATCCAGAGATACAAGAATTGACCGAAACAAATCATATGTTATTTTTTTTAGATGAAATTCAAGAATTAATTGAAAATCGATTGTGTCTGATTAGTAGTGTATGTTTTTGTGGTGGAGATTTTTTACCAACCTATAAAATTCAACTTAAAAAATTGATTGATTTTTGTAAATCAAGAAGTTTAAGAACTATCTTATATACAGGAGAATTATTTGAAAATATTGATGAATATTTTAAAAATAATATTGATATAATCATTGATGGTCCATATGATCAAATGAAAAAGAATAGTGGTTTTCCAGCATCATTAAATCAAAGATGTTGGATTAATGGGAAAATAGAGAATATAGAAAATTTAGAAATTAATAAAGGAGTCTATTAATGAAAAATCAAATTGAAGTTTATAAGAGGGTTAGAAATTATGCTTAGGATTGAAATGAATTTTCCATCAGAGTTTAATGATTTATACAATAAATTTAATAACACACCAAAGGGAAAAGACTATTTAGAGTTATCAGGAATATCGAGAGATAAATTAGATATTGCCACGATTAGTCGGCAATATTTTGAAAATCACACAAGTGATATTTCTGTTGATCCTAATGCTAATGTTGGCCAGTTAAAAAATTTAAATACTTTTTCATCAGAAATTATGAAAGGACTGATGAAATTAGATGGGTATTATTTATTGTGGAAATATGTCCAAAAAATATTTGGATTAGAAGAGGCAAATCGATTAATTTCAAGTTGTCTTGATGGAAAGTTCTATCCACATGATTTAACGAAGATTAATGTTCCATATTGTGTTGCTATATCAACATATAACATTATGTTGAATGGGCGACCATATGGAACTTTGAGTAGTAAACCACCTAAGAGAGCATCATCATTTATAGCACAGTGTATTGAACATCTTATGTCAATGTCTCAAGAATTCGCTGGTGCTGTTGCCTTTGGTGATCTTTTAGTTAATTATGCATGGTATATCAATAAAGAAGTTAATGAGATGGTTAGTAGTATTAATGATTTGCTAACAACAATGGAAACTGGTGTAACCTTTGAAGAAAAATTATGGCCAGATAGTTTGATATGTGAGATTGAAAAGAAAATCGAAAATGATTTTCAATCATTTGTACATGTTGCCAATAATAATTTTAGAATTGGTGGTGATAGCCCATTTTCCAATGTTTCTTTATATTGTAGAAAAACATTAGAAAACATGTTTAAAAATTATTATTATCCCGATGGTACTTCTCCACTTGATATAATCGAAGTGATTATGGCTGTTCAACGTGTTTTCATGAAATTTATATCTCAGAAAGATCCTCTTACTAATATTCCATATCGATTCCCAATTGTGACAGTAAGTTTGTTTATTGATGCTGAGAATCGTGAAGTTGGAGATAAGGCATTCTTAGAAGACTTGGCTGAATATAATACGGAGGGTGTATTTAACATATTCATAACAAATGATAAAGCCAAGATTGCAAGTTGTTGTCGAATGATTAATAATAAAACTGAACTTATGAAATATAAAGGAATTGATAGTTTTGGTAATGGTGGATTGAATTTAGGTAGTCATAGGGTTGTTACAATCAATCTTGTAAGACTTGCAAGAAAGACCAAAACTCTCGATTTATTTAAGGAATCGCTTAAACGTGCAATGTATGATTCGGCCAAAATATTAGTTGCACATCGAGCACTAATAAAAGATAGAATTAATCAGAATTTTCTTCAATTTTTTAAGCCTATGAAATGGCTTGATCTTGACACAATGTTTTTTAGTACGATTGGTTTTAACGGAATATATGAAGCGTTTAAAACATTAGGTATTGATTTAGTTCAGTCTCAAGATGAAGCGATTGAACTTTTTAAATATTGTAATGATCTATTAAATGATTTGGCTGGTGAGTACCAAGTTCCTTTTAATCTGGAACAGATCCCAGGTGAAGGTGCCGCTATAAACTTGGCTAAAAAAGACAAAGTGTATTTTGGTGATAGTGAAAGTATATTATATTCTAATCAATTTGTCCCACTTTGGGAAAACATTGATTTGATTTCAAGAGCAAAGATTGATGGGAAATTGTCTAAGTTCTTCGGAGGAGGCGTAATTAGTCATTTGAACATCAGTGCTAAAACAAGTAAAAAACAAATGGTAGATCTCATATCGTTTGCGACATCTTGTGGATTAGATCATTTTGCTCTTAACGCATGTTTCGCTAAATGTTCTAACGGACATGTTTCTGTAACTAATGGAGCATTGTGTCCAATATGTGGAGAACAAATAAATGAGAAGTATACAAGGGTTGTAGGTTATCTAACACCCATTAATAACTGGGTTAAAGAACGCAGAGAATATGAATTTCCTCGAAGAAGATTCGAACAATTGGAGATATAAAGGAGATAGACAATGATATTGAAAGCCAATGAAATATGTCCGTATTCTGGCAAATGTCCATATCATCATAAACTTGATGGTTTTGGTTTTTGTCATGGAACGGCACCAAGAGATACCGATTTTTCATGCGACTATGTTGATGAAAGAGGTAATATTTTAGAACATGGTGAGATGAGAAATAGACTGGATATTACTGGTAAAATGAAATTTATTCAAGAATAGGAATGAATAAATGATAGAAAATTTAGATGCCCTTATAAGTGAGTTTAAAGAAAATAGAGACGCACTTAAGGCAATGATTATTGACTTAGAAGAACTTAAAAAGAAAGTTTACTTACTTTTTCCAGATAAGGTTGATAACAGATTTATAAGATTCTTTGAAGAGAAAGTGAAAGCTACAACGGCTTTATTTAATTCCATTCTTGATATTCGTAAAGAGATCAATAAAAGTTTGAAAGATGAAATTGAATTAAAACGAAAATTAGATGAAAATGACGATAACGGTACAGAAAGTATTGATATCAGGTCATTGGCAACAAAGATTGAATTGTTGAATAAAAACAAACTTATGAACAAGGAGAATGTTGTATGAATGATGAAGAATTAGAATATAGTGGAGAAGAATCAGAATTTGTTCAGGTGGAAATTGACAAGAATGCTGTATTAAGTGATATTCAATTAAAAAATATCGATGAGGTTGTTGTAAAACCAAGAAAGAAACGAAAATCAAAAACAAATACCTCAGATATATCATCCATGACTGAAGATGAGACATTTGAAGCATCCCCAGATGATGTCAAAGAATTATATGATGAATTATATAATTTTTTAGAAAAAACAACAGATTTGAAACTCGATACTGGAGTGAAAGATATTCTTCCAACTGGTATTGATCTTGTTGATGGTATTTTAGGAGGAGGATTTGCAAGTGGTGCTTTAAATGTTGTTATTGGACCTCCAGGTTCTGGTAAATCAATGTTTGTTGGTCAATTTTTAGGAAACATACAAAAAAAATATAGTGGTGATATTGCAATAATATATTTAGATGCTGAGTATTCAATGTCGGTTGCTCGATTATTTAATCTTGGTGTTGTCCAACCTAAAATTAGACCACACGTTGGTGTTACTGTTGAAAAACTTTTTCAACTTTTAGAAAGTTTGTGTACTTTTAAAGATAAAAGAAAAGAGGATAGACCAGCAATAGTTGTTTGGGATTCAATCGCAAATACAATGTGTAACAAAGAATTAGAGACGGATGATCTTAACAAAGTAATGGGATTTAAATCAAGATTATATTCATTCTTGGTTCCAAAGTACGTTATGAAATTGAGTCAGTATAATGTTTGTTTATTGGCTATTAATCAGTTGAGAGATATAATTTCAATTAATCCGTATAATAAACCAACTAATGATTTAAAATATATGAATCAAAATCAAAATATGCCCGGTGGTAAATCGATCAAATTTAATACTTTTCAGTTAATCGATTTAAAACAAAAAAGTTTTGATAGTAAACTTGTTGAAAAAATTGGATATAATGGAATAATGTCTAGTATGAAATGCATTAAAAACAAATTATATCCCTCAAATATTGAGGTAGAAATTATAGGTGGTTTAAATCACGGGTTTTCAAATTTTTGGTCTAATTATAAATTTTTAATGGATAAGAAGAAAATTGATACAGGGCAATGGCATAATTTACTAAATTATCCAACCAAGAAATATCGTGTTAAAGAAGCTCCAATTACATATGAGACCGATATGGATTTTAGAACCGCATTTGACGAATTGGTGAAAGATACAATCCGTAAAGAAATACTCGAACCAAACGAATTATAAGGAGAAATGAATAATGAATAATATACCAATTATAGGTGAGAATGTGAATGAAATTGATTTAGTTAGACTATTACAGGAACAAGCTTGTGAAGCTCATATTCCTGTTATAGAAACGGAGATTTGTGTGTCTTTCAAAAAGATGCACGAATCTGCTGTTATTCCTAAGTTTTCAACCCCAAGTTCTTCAGGGTTTGACTTAGTATCTATTGAAGATTGTTATTTAGTTCCTGGAGTTATTACACCAGTTCGAACAGGACTGTGTGTTCAACTCCCCAATCCTGATGAAACCTATCCATTTACTTTTGAAATGCAGATTCGCCCACGTTCTGGTCTCGCTAGAAAATTTGGTGTTACGATGCCTAATACTCCATGTACTATTGATAATGACTATAGAGGTGAATTAATCATTCCTATGACTGTCGTTAAGTATAATTTAAATCAATGTACATATTTTAATGAAAATGAACAAACTATTCATTTTGGTATTAGTCAAGATGGTTATCAAATCAAGGCTGGAGATCGTATCGCTCAGGGTGTTATCTGTCCTGTTCTTTCATCTAATGTACTTAAAATTACTGAAGTTAATGAATTGGATGATACTGAACGTGGAGATGGTGGTTTTGGAAGTACTGGAAAGTAGGAATGTAAGTATTGGGAACAAAATATAAATGAAAAATAATTTTCAAAAAAAAATTAAAATTGGCAAAAAAACGTGTAAGGAGTATTAAATATGAGTATATCAGAATTTTTGAAAGATAAATTAACCCCGATTATTTGTAGTTTTGTTGATGAACCAGAGAAAGTCGAAATCACAATAATCACAAGCACAATCACAATTATATGTCAAGTTAAGGCTGCCAAATTGGATTATGGTAAGATTATTGGTAGAAAAGGAAAAACGATTGAGGCATTACGTACTATTGTTTCTGCCATGAAAAACACTCACTTTTCAAATGATCTGAGGAAGATATCTTTGGAAATTTTAGATGATGAGGTTCCTAGTTTTAATTATAAAAAGAATTAATTTTTGGAGGATATACAATGTCGTTAAGTAAAGAAACAAAAATCAGAATCCTTGAAAATTTTTATTCAATCGACTATGTTTTATTTGGTAAACCATTAAAGAACATTGAGTTGAAAGAGGATTGTGAAGTGTGTAATGCAGCTTTGGTTGAAGAGTATGTAGCAACTAAGGGTGCATTGTTGAGTACGATTATTGAGATGTACAAGTTGATTGATCACAGTCCTGAAGTAATTCAAGAAAAAGTCAATGTGAAACAGTTAAATGAGATGGCAGTTAAGAGTGCTAAACAAGCTAGAAAGAACGCTCTTTCTTTATTGGATACTCCACGGGGTAAAACAAGTATTAAGGATAGGCTTGTCGAGAGTTTAACTGAGAATAAGAAAGTTGATCTTGAGGAAGAAGTTAAGACTCGGATTAAAGAGAAAGCTTTTTCATTGGCTGTCGATAATCTCTTAGTATCTAGAGCGATCAATGAGTCAACGAATTACAAAGAACTCAATTCGTGGACTGGTAAAATCATCGAAGATGCTTATAAGATTTTGAGGGACTCTTTAATTGAGACAAGTCTTGAGATCTTAAATCGTGATGTAAAAAAAAACTAACTGAGGTAAATAATCTACATGATGAGACTTTGGGTGAAGCTGGAATAATGTCAGGACAACCAAATCCAACTGGTGCTGGTATTAAAACAGCATCTAAACCATCTATAGTAAAAAAACCACAATCTAGTTCAGTAGTAAAAGATGTTGCTGCTAGAACTGGCGCAAAACAAATGGCACTTCATAAAGCTGGTTATACCCAAGGTAAATATCCAGCTTCTAAATGGAATCCATATCAAGAAAGTGAAGAAAAAGAAGATAAAGAATAAGGTGATATTTTGGACGAATTTAATGAAATTTTGGCATTCTTAGAGAATTTAGAAAAAAATAAAACAGAAAATAAAATCGAGGAATCTTTTCTTATGGAAAAGATTCCTCACACTCAACATATACAAGAACTTCCACACGAGTTACAAGTTCAACCTTCAATTTCAAATAGCGAAGACTCAGGTTTTGATATTAATAGACTTGAACAAGCTATGAGAAATGAATTAATTAAAGAACACAACCGTTCTAATAATTATGAAAAAACTTATATTTCAGTGAGTGATTTGATCTCGTGTCCTAAAAAAGTTTATTTTCAGTGTAAAAAATATAACATTGATCTTCAAAATACATTCAAATTTTCATATCTACATCTTATTAAAAAAGTTGGAAATTTAGTACACAAAATTGTACAAGAATTATATAAGTTTGATGAGATTGAAAAAACGGTAATAAGTAAAAAATATAATGTAAAGGGCAGAGTTGACGCAATAAAGGGAAATACGTTATATGAGTTAAAGACAATGGATAATGAAAAATTTGAAAATAAATATGAATTAACACATTATCATCAAGGTCTTATTTATTCGTATATATTAAATAATGATTATAATTATAAAATAAAAAATATTTCAATTGTGTATATTGGACGTAATTTAAAAACTGTATTTCCATTTAATAATCTACCGTTGAATGATTCAATTGCTGAATCATTTTTGAATAAATCATTTATCATTTCTGATAGTTTGAAGAAAAATACTCTTCCAAGAGAAGAAAATACGAGTGATTGTACATTCTGCCCATATAAAAAATACTGTAAAGAAAATATAGAAAATATTAAACCAAAATCAAAATTTATACTTTAAATTGGAGATAGTATGAATGAAACTTGGAAAGAAATCGATGGATACAATGGAGATTACCTTATAAGTAATTTAGGCAGAATTAAAAGTTTTAAAAGGTATAAATGTGGTAAAATATTAAAAAAATTAAAAAATATTAATGAGTATTATAATATAAAGCTATATAAAGAAAATAATGAATATAATTTAAATTATATTCATAGATTAGTTTATGAAACTTTTAATAATTATAAATTAAAGAATGATGAATGTATTCATCATATTAATGGAGATAAAGAAAATAATAATTTAGAAAATTTAAAATTAATGCCAAAATTAGAACATAATAGTTTTCATAATAATAAAAATAATAGTCCAAATTTGGGTAAACATTTTTCTGACAAAACAAAAAAATTAATGTCTAAAAATCATTATAATGTCAAAGGAGAAAATCATCCAAATCATAAATTAACAGAAGAACAAGTTATTCAAATAAAATTATTATTAAAAGAAGGAATATTAACTCAACAAGAAATAGCTGATATGTTTGGAGTTAGTCGATTGACAATTTCTAATATTAAAAATAAAAGGAATTGGAATCATATAGAGGAGGATTTAAGATGATTGTGGTTTACCCAATGTTGGTATCTAGTAATGTCTCCGCAAATGTTTTGCCGGGTATTTCAAAAGTAATTGAGAAGTTTGTGTTAATTTATAAGATGGATGATATTGTCAAAGCTGCGAATAATTTTGCAAGAGGTAAAAGATCATTATTCTTTCAGAAAGGTATGTTAAAACTACATGAAGCTGAGACAAATGATCATAGAAGTGACGATGGTGTCATATTAGAACAAGGTAAGAAACCACCAAGTGTTGTTATTAATATGCCCGCTGCACCAGAAAAAGATAAGAAAATATCTCAAGGTGAAAAAGCGACAGTAAAAATTGATGTTAAAGTAGAACCACCAAGTTTTAGTTCTGTAAGTTTAGAACCTACATGGATTAAAGTTGATACTTTTGCTGGTACAAGAATCGCTGGTATTAAAACAATTCCGTTTCCTGTTCAGTCTGATGCTGCTCTTATCGATTTAATCATGTCAGATCAATCAATGAATTTCCTTCAATCAAGACTATCCATTCTCGGAAGAAAATTTCTCAAAACAATGTGGGCAGTTGTACGTTGGACACATCTTCCTTTTACCCAATTAACTATAAGTGGTGATCCAAAGAAAGATGTTATTATGGCAAGAACAGTACATAAAGACAATATTTTTACTGTTTTGAATATGATGGATCTTGGATATAGTTTCTTAGAGAGGACCGCGAATATAAGAAGATTATATAGTTTAGGTTGGTCTTCGTTTGTTATCTGTGATGATGTTAATAAGAGAGCATACTTCTGTATGAAAGAATTTCAAGGTTTGTGTTCTACGGTTCAATATAATTTCATGTATAGTGCATTGGGTTCTGAGTATGGTAAAGTTTTTGACGATTTAGAAGATGTTAAAAAGTCATCTAGTCCATTTTTTAAATTAATGAAAAAACCTGGAAAGATTGTTACTGAAACAACCACCCTGGAAAAACTTGATAAATATCTTGTCTAAAGGGAGTTAAAAATGAATGAACAAATCGATACCAGTATATTATCAAATGTTGATAAACTTGAATTATATAGTGATGATTATCCATTTAGTATTTCATTAAAAATTAGTAATTTTGAAAATGAAAAAGAATTTTTTAAATTTACTAAAAATTGTGAAAAGTTAATTCGTATGTGTCCAGAATACAAGGAATGGCGTGACTACTTGGTAAATGTACTTAAAAATAATTTTTGTTTTGTAACGCATGAAATCAATGACGAGGTATCAATTGATATTCATCATCATCCAATTTCATTATTTTCAATTACTAAGACGGTCATTAATAAAAAAATAGATACTAATGAGTCTTTTAGTAGTTTTGATGTTGCATCAGAAGTTATGAGAATTCATTTCTGTAATCAACTTGGATATATTCCTCTTGTTAAAACAATACATGAAAAATTTCATGCTGGATTTTTAAAAATCCCTATTGGTTTAATTAAGGGAAGTTATAGATTATTTATAGAAGAGTATGGTCAATATATTGATGATAGTGATATGGAAGTTATTAATGAGAGAATGGCGGTAACTTGCTCCAATATTAAATGGGAGAAAGATAATTATCCAGGTCTAAATATTGATGATGTATATGAGAAAGTTGGGATGTCATGAGTGTAACTATTGATGATGAGAGCAGACGATATAGTATACAAAGTATTGACTTCGATAATATGAGAGAAAGACTGCGTACAGATAATGGGATTTATATATTTCCAAATCCCAATATCTATACGTTAGAAAAAAATTTATTCTATTTGTTAAAATATTCAGTAGAAAAAAAATTGGATACGAAATATTTTATGAAGCCGGAATATCTCTCAATTGATGAGTACGGGAATCCGTCATTATGGCTGGTTTTAATGTACGTTAATAATGTCTTTAGTAAAGAAGATTTTACTATGAGTACAGTAGTAATTCCGTCATTTCAATCTATTGTTACTATCTGTAAAGACAATTTTACTAAAGTTCCTCCTTCAGAACTGACATCTGTTTCTTTATAAAGGAATATAGTAAAATGATAAAAAAAGAATTTAGTTTGTTAAAGGATCTACCAAATATTTTAAGTCTTTCAAGATCCGTGATTGATAGTTATAAAACAGAAGGTGGACCAAGAAAAATATTTGTTATTTTAAAGTTAATCGAAAATAGAATAGATCATTTTACGAAACCAGTAATTTTTAATTTAATATCTGATATTAAAAAAAGAGAAAAAATTGAGATTGTTAATATTCCAAAATATTTATTGCCTGTGACATATAATACAACTACAGATGGGATGATTATTAATTTACAATCAATGGGTTCAACTGATTTATCTAGATATGATCCTAAAAACATATATGCAGCATTGGTATACACTGTATGTTTTGCCAAGTTAGTTTCAGGTAAGTATAAGATAGATCAAAAATATTTTGTGACAATATCAAATTTTCTCATGAGTATTTTTATCAGATTATTCGGTAAAGATTATGGTTTATTAGGTATATACTCTACCGAAATTCCCAAATTAAAATTTTTAACGAATTGTTATATTTTAAAATCCTTTTTTGATGTTGATAATGAATCAATGTATAAACTTTCAGGAACAGCATCAACATTCAATTATAAATCACTCAGTATGGATGAATTGGATAATTTTGATTTTTATCAAATCAAGGATTTTATCAATTCATTGAGTCATTTTAAAGTGATGCCTGGAATTAACCCATATATTTTTTCATCTAAAATATTAAAACTTTTTGGATATGGTTTTCTTCCAGCTTTAGAAGATTTGTCGAGATTTATATCAATCATTACAACAAGTTCACTATCTGGTTCAAATATTGTTCCAACTTTTATTTCCAAGTATAATGAATCAGAATATTCGAAAATACTCGAAATATCAAAAGGGATTTTTAAGAAATAATAGAGATTAAAATGAAAAATTTTGAATATCATGATATTTATAGAGCAAAAGTAGTTGATAACAATGATCCAGAAAAATTTGGTCAAGTAATGGTCTGGATTCCTGATGTTATGGGTGAATTATCTGAAACAGAAGGTATATGGGCACTTCCAGCAAATAACCCAATAGGTGGAAGAAATTCAGAATCAACAGAAGATCCTTATTATGCTGGAACAAGTTATATACCACCAAAAAATTCATGGGTTCTCATTTTTTTTGAAAAAGGAAATATTAATAGGCCATATTATTTTGCGGCACTAAATTTGAAAAACGCTAAAGTTCTTCCAGAAAATCAACTTGGAACTAACCCATTTGAAAAATGGGTTATTTTTAAATCACATGATGGAAGATGTATTGTAGTTAGTGATGATCCTGATGATGCCAGAGTTGAGATAACAGGTAAAAAAAGACAAATATCAACTCCACCATCTGGTGATACCGACTCGGTATATACTATAGATGATAATCAAACGACTATTTTTTTCGATGAAAGAGATGGAAAACAAAAAGTTCTTATAAGAACATATAAAGGTGATTTCTTTCACATTGACATCGACCAACAAAAATTACAGGCATATTTTAAAAGTGGAATTGAAATCAAATCTGATGGTGATATTAAAATAACTGGGAAAAATATTCACTTAAAATCAACTAATAATCTTAATTGTGAATCTGGTAGTAATTTAAATTTAAAATCTGGTGATGCGTTAAACTGTGAAAGTGGTGATGATTTGAGTTTAAAAGCTGGTGCTAATTTAAAATCTGAATCTGTGATGAACTACAATGTCATGGGTGGTCTTAATATTAATGAGCAAGCAATTGGATCATTGAGTTTAATGTCTGCCGCGACAATATCGGTTGATGCGCCTATTGTTAGTAGTAATAGTGGATCATCAACACCAGCAACAAACGCTGATACGGCCAGTTCAGCGAGTGCTGCGAATCCTAAAGGTGATCGAGAAACATAGGAAATTTAAAATATGAGTGAAATTTATAAAAATTTAAATATTAATGATTTAGAAAATGAAATATGGAAAGTTATAGAAGATTGTCCAGATTATGAAGTTAGTAATTTTGGTAGAATTAAAAGTTTTAAGTATAATAAGATAAATGGAAACATATTAAAACCATATAAAAAACAGAAATATTTATGTTTGAGATTATATAATAAAAATAAAAAACTAAATAAAAAAATTCATCATCTTGTTTATGAAACCTTCAAAGAAAAATTAGGAAAAGGTTATGATGTTCATCATATAAATGAAAATAAAGAAGATAATTTTATTAATAATTTAAAAAAAATGCCTAAAATAGAGCATAGTATATATCATAATCCAAAAGGTGAAAATCATGTGCTTTTTGGAAAACACCCTTCAGAAAAAACTAGAAAGAAAATGAGTGAAAATTCAGTTCAAAATGGAGAAAGTAATAATAATTCAAAATTAGAAGAATGGCAAGTTAAGACAATATATCAAATTTCAAATTCTCCAATTATAAAACAGTTAAAAATAACTCAGACAGAAATCGCTAATATATTTGGAGTTTGTAGACAAACAATTTCATTAATAAAATTAGGAAAAATATGGTGTCATATAAAACTGGATGGTGAATAATGTCAACATTAACCCTAGTACGAAATACTGTGTGTAAAAAGTTAATAACTGAATTTGATGCTGTTTTAAAATTACTGGCTATAGTCAAAGCTGCTGTTTATGGACCAATAAATACAATAAAAACAACACTTCAAACTATGCAGTATGCAGCTATTGGTGCGATTAATAGTGCAGTTGAAGATATTAATAATAATATTGATGATATTGTTCCAGATATTGATGATGCTGCTATTAGAGAAATATTAAATATTATTAGAAACTGTCCATTTTTATGTGAAGATTTAAATTTCAAAAATCCTGTTACTCTATTAAGAAGTATTGAAAGTGAGACGAAAAATTTAGCCGCAAGTACAATTAATTCTCTAACAAGTGGTCTTTATGAATTTTCTGCGGCACAATTGATTGATAGTATGATTCATAAATATGGACCCAAAGGCTTCAACTTGACTACTAAGATTCCAAAAATATATCAAATTATTGACTGCGTTGATGCTCTTTGTGATGATGATATATCTAGTAGAGTAACAGCTTTTAATAATTATTTAGTACAATTATATATTTTATCCGATGGTAATTTTGATAGATATAGATTATATACAGATATTAATATGAGTCCAAGTCAGAAATTAAATATTGAAACAGCTTTGGATAGTTTGCTTGGTATTGTAGAAGATATCGATAGCTCTTTAGATAGTGGTGTCGATTATGCTAAGAGTTTAAATTTAGATCCACCACCATGTGCTTAGGTGACTAATTATGAAAATTCCGTTTCGATATTCTTTATTAAAAATTAGAAGAACTAAGATTCGTTATATTGTTCTTCATCAAACAACCTGCCAGTATCCCGCTCCAGAATCAAAAGTTGATACGTCTAAATATCAACTACCTGGAATAATAGGTAACATGTTTGAAAAAAAACAGGCTGATATTAATTATCATTTTGTCGTTGATAAGATCAAAGATGATTATCAGGTTATCATGTGTAGGCCATTTGTAACTTTATGTGATTATGACGACATTGATCCTGATATTAATAATGCTGCGATTCATATCGCTGTTATGGGTAATTATGATTATAAAATACCTGATCTGAGATTATACGAGGTGATTGCGTATCGTCTATTAAATCCTCTTATGAAGTTTTTACCAATTACATATCACAGAATATATTTCCATCATGAAATATCCAAAGATGAACTTGAAACATGCCCTGGTGCTTTCATGGACAAACAGAAGTTAGTTTCAATGTTGAAAAGATTCGTTGTTAAATAAACCTCCCAATTTCTTTAAAATAGATCTTTTCTATATATATTAATAATCGAGATACCAAATCTCGATTTTTTTTATTAGTGGGAGGATACTCTATGAAAAAAGTGAAGAGGAACAAAGTTTGATAAAATTTGAACAGATTGTCCATAAGAAGAAGTATTTTATTTATCAAGATGAGGAAGTTATTGCAGAATTAGATTTAATTACACCGTCTTCGATTTCCAATAAATTCGAATTAATTACCGGGTTTATCGAAGGAATGATATCGACACTTGGAAGTGAGTGTGAAGATTGGTTTTCTAATTTTATGAAACAACAATTTATTCATACATGTAATTATTGTATGAAGAATCCAGAGTCTGAGTGTAATACGGATTTAACTGAGAGAAGTGTTTCAAATTTAAAGTCTGTATGCCCCAATCTGGAAAAATATGAAGATATTAGAGCAGAGGCTATTTCAAAAAACGTTCCAATTATTGTTGATTTTGTTAATCAATATATAGAACGACTTAATTTAAATTTATCTTTGTTTGTTAATGAAGATAAAGTTAAAAAGACGAGCATTCTTTTCACAGAAACTGAAATATACGAGATCATCAAACTATCATCATATTTGAAGGTATATTCATTAATCTCAAATTCAAATCTGAGATTAGATATGAGAATTCACAAGAAAATTTTTAATACTTTTTTACAAAGTATAAATAATTCAAAAGAAATAATAAATAAAATATTTGAAATAATAAAAATAAAAACATATCGTTATAAACAAACGGATCAGTTTATGTGGGAATACATAAAAATGATCCAATGTAAAGAGATTGATTTATATATCGTCGAAATTTTTAATTTTTTGATGAATAATATCATGGTACTTTGTCAACACGATCGTAATCCAATCACTTTTTTTGTTACGGTTGTTGATACCGCAATTATATGGATATTGAGAAGCGTTTATAAATCTACGATTGTTTATAACGACGAGGCAAATGTTGATATTCAAACTATCAAAATAAATAATTTAAAATCATATGCTTCAAATGATACTATCGGTCGTATTAAATCAGTATCGGTCAGTTATGTACATCAATTACTTGAAAGTATGACAACTTCTCAAATAATGAATTATGACCAAAAATTAGTTAAATTTCAAGAACGTATGGGAAAAATTAAACAAGACTCACCATTAATTGAATATTTAGTTTTTCCAATACTGGCTAAGTTAACAGGCATTCAATATAGTCATTTTAGATCATTAAATCCAGAAACATCAGCAATGTTATCAGTATATATCAGATATTTATTATCAAAAACATTCAGTAATTTTGATGTATTATTTCAATTATTAGAATGTTATCCTGATCCATCTTCTACTGTTCCAGTAAAGACAACTTATAAGATCAAAGATGATTTAGCACACACATTTGTTAATGAATATAATCGTCTTAAAAATTATCAGGGTTTTGAACAGTGTCATAACCAAAGATGTTTATACGAACAAATCATTGGAAGAGTATATGGGACTAAGTTTTTAAATATCATGACTGGTGAACAGGTTTATTATGACAGAAAGAAACTTGAAAAAGATGTCATAATATTTTATACTTACTTTTTTGCTGATGCCATGAAAAATTATTTTGCGGTTATTCAATCAGAATTGAAAAAATCGTTTTAAAAATGAATGTATAACAGAAACAATATAAGGTATAAATTATAATGTATCCTAAACATCCTCAGACTGTTATAATCAAAAATAAGTTTTATCCGAATGGTTTGACGGAATTAGATATATGGAATCATTATCAAAAATACAAACTACCAATTTTAGATCAAGCCAAAAATAGAGACATAATGACTTTCTTTAAAGTTGATGATTCCATACTGGTCAAAAGAAAAAGTAAAACAACAGATTTTATCAAACTCAATAATAAAAATTATGATATAGTGATAACCGGACGAACGTTGTCACTTCATACAACAATGAAAAGACATGAAAACATATGTATTGTTGATATTGATACAAACGATTTCGAATTAGGTAAAAAGGCAACAGTTGATTGTTATGATATTTTAAATCGATTTCCGATTTTTTTAAATAAACAGATAAGATTTACAGGTAAGACATCGTTTCATATTTATTGTGAACTTACAAAAAGAATGGAAATTGATTCAATTAGATTCTTGTTAAATAAAATTTTTACAAATTCAACAATATCTCAAAAATATAATATTGGTAAATCTAGAGCTTCTGGTGTTAATATTGATCTATTTAGGAATTCATTTAGAGGTGGATTCATCATGTTAAATTCATTATCAGTTATTGGTCTTAGATGTACTGAAGTATCATATAATGATATTAATTATTTTAATCGAGAAGATTCAAAGATTAAATAAATATTAAAGGAGTGGGATGTTGAATGTCTATATTATTTCTATTAAATACTGTACCAATGTATTTTATTCGGTTTCGTAATAAGACATGCGCACATCGATTTGGTACTGAATTGAAATTGTATGGTGATGCGCATGAAACACAGTACCGATACAAAGTTTTAGATGATTCTAATAAAATAACAGAAAAAAATTTATATAACAGTTTCAGAATTGAAGAAATGCCGAGAGATCTCTATAATGAAATTGTGAGAGAGATGAGATCTTTTAATATGAAACGTTACTATAGAGAAATATCATGAAATACTATGTAACATTAGAAGATGATGGTATATATATTTATTATAGTGAATTTAAAAATAAAAAATTAGCCGAAGAATATAGAAATATTTTAGTTCTATATTTCACTCAACGAAACTTTCGAATAAAAGTTAGATCATCTATCTCTAATAAAACACGTTCATTTTACTCAAAATTAGATAATTCTTTCGAAAATGATGTTGTTCATTCGATTAGATCTCGTTATAATAATAAATTGACATCTGAAAAATTTCAGGAATATTTTCATGGATTAATGTTATTTAATGATCTGGCGTAATGATGGAAGTCATTATTGGTATAGAAAGATGAATAATAGGCGAATGGCAGAAGCCTATATGAATTTTTCTAAGATGTATTTAGCAGACTATCAGTATCGATATGTAATAAAACCAGAATTGGTTCAATTTGTATCCGTGCATAATCTTGGTTCATCATATGATGGTGATTTATTGAGTTATATTTATGGAAATTTCGAACGAAAAATTTATGAAAGATTTCGTGAAAATGTAGTGAATCAATTATCAGAAAGTTAGAAAGTTATGAAAGGATACTATGTTAAAAATGGATAATGTTATTGTGAAAATGCCATATGGTAGTAGTTTGTATGGAACACGTACACCAACAAGTGATAAAGATTTTAAAGGTGTATATATTCCATCGAAGAAAGATTTATATTTTCAAACCGTTAAAAATAGTTTACGGTACAATACGAAAAAGAACCAGACAGTGAAAAATACGAAAGCGGATGTTGATATTGAGTTTTTTTCGTTATTATTCTTTTTAAAGATGGCTAAAGAAGGTAATATAATCGCAATGGACATGCTTCATTGTCCTCCAGATTATTTACTTCAAACCAGTGACATCTGGGAGAAAATTGTCGGTGAACGTGGAAGATTTTATACAAAAAATATCGCAACATTTGTTGACTATGCCAGAGGCCAAGCGGCCAAATATGGCATAAAAGGTAGTCGGTTATATGATGCGAAACAGATCATCAAATATTTTGAACAATTCACCGATCAACCAGCAATAAAAGTCAAAGATGTATTTGATGGGATTCCTAAAGGGATAAATATCAAAATATATCCCGCTGAAGGTCGTAACCGATTTAGAACAGTTGAAGTTTGCAACCGGAAGATTCAAGAAACAATTCGAGTAAAGTATGCGTTGGAGATGGTCAAAAAGTTTTATGACACGTATGGTCAGCGTTCAAAAGACGCTGAAGAGAATAAAAATATTGATTGGCGGGCAGTATCTCATGCCATTAGAGCTGGTTATCAATTAAAACAGTTATATCTTGAAAGAACCATAACTTTCCCATTGAAGGAAAGGGATTATCTCCGACAAGTTAAAAAAGGTGAGATTCCGTATAAAGAAGTAGCTCCCATATTAGATGAGTTAGTTGATGAAGTTGTATCATTGGCGGACAAAACTGATTTACCCAAAGAATGTGATGGAACATATTGGGATGAATTCATCAATGAAATTTATGATGATTTTATCAAAAGAAGTTTTGACTCTAAACTGGAAGTTTTAGATGGAACTGAACCCGAAGAGTCGGTTATCGATTCAATAGAAGTAAAAGAAGAAACTGGATATAAAAAAATTATTTCAAGAATTTTATCTATATTTTAAAGGAGTTGAGAGGGGATTGAAAGATCCCCTCTATAATTTATGGTGTATCATATATTATTTAATTCTGGTGGACGTAATTATAAATTAAAGTTAAAAAAATTAAAAGATGCACAGATTGGTAAACTGATAATTCATACTTATTTTAATGGTGGAATACATTGTAGAATTATTGAGTCAGAACCCGAATATTTATCCGAATATACCAATCTTGGTAGAAACTGGATGTGTGAAATAATAAGATCAGTGAAAAAAAATCATGTTAGAAATGGGGATTAATTAACGTGTATTATGTTTTAATTGAAAATACAAGTTGTATAGAAATATTAGAATTTGAAACTTCTAAACAGGCCGATATTGCAAAATTAGTACTTCAGACTTATTTTTATAATATGCACAGGCGCATATATATTTTAGATGAACCACACTATAGTGCTAAACAATTCGGAAAAAAATATAAATATAACCTTTCAAGATCATGGTATAACTCATTAAGAAGAGATGTAAAAAGAAGTATTGTTGTAAGTCCAGTTATTCGATGAGGTGATGTTATGGAGTTATTTACAGTTGAACATATGAAAGAAATTTTTAATTTTCTCGATATGTGTGATGGTATACAACAAAATAATAAGTATCATCCTGAAGGTGATGTTTTAAATCACTCTTTACAAGTTATGTCCCACGCATTTAAAGAAAGTGATGATACTGATTTAATTTTAGCAGCAATGTTGCATGATATTGGAAAACTTGTAGAGTCACATGGTCATGCAGAAATTGGAGTTAAACTTTTAAGAAATTACGTTAGTGTAAAAACTCTTTTTTTAATCGAACATCATATGAGAATATGGTCATATATCGAAGGTGAAATGTCAAAACTTTCTAAATGTCAATTTCTCAGTTCTCATCCCTGGTTGCCCGAATTAGTTCAATTAGCAAGATGGGATCGAATGGGTAGAAATCCAAATCGAAAAATGAAATATGATAAAGAAGATATTGTGAATCGATTGAATAAAAAAATTCCGGCACATTTTGGCATACCTGGGAGGTTGATGAATGAAAAGACTAATGATAATTGATAGGGACGAGTATCAACGATATCAAATTGGACAATCATGTTATATACATGCGGTTATTCCTATGAATGAAGAATTGAATTATGTAAGACTTATAGTAAAAACCTATGCTGAGATGTCAGAGTGGACATATAAAATTGTAATTGGTGATGATAATAGAACTCCAGTACATTCAGATCTTGATGAAAGTTGGTTTCGGACTTGTGAAGAATATGTAAAATTACGTTTAACCGAGGCACGATTAAAACTTCGATAACTAATTAAATCATATAAAGCCTTCTTTAAAAGGGGCTTTATATGACTATTTATAGGAGTCAAAAAATAATGATTAAAAAATTAAATGAACAATTTCAACTATTGGAAGAACTAATTAAAAAGATAGATGAAGTAATGTCTAATCCAATAAATTATGAATATCAACTAAAATGGTTAATGTCGCAAGATAACAGAAAAAAATTATTTGAAAAAAATCCGAAGTGTTTTTTAATGATGAAACAAATGGGAAGAGAAGTTCCCTTTTTTCCGATTTGTAACCGTATGGGTTCTGTTGATCCCGCGATAATTAAATTATCAATGAAAATGGTAAATAAATTAATGGGTAATGATGTTGTTGATCAAGACCATCTTGTAGTGATACTTCAAAAATTAAATAGTCTTAATAATAAATTTGAAAAAGAAATTCCAAAACCGAGTGATATGGCCGCAAAAAAAGCAAATGTGACCAAGTTTATCAAGCGGTTAAAAAATTATTTCTAATTATTTTTTTTTGAAGATTATGTAATTTACTGAAACGGAGACTAAAATATAATGTTGAAATTTTTAGATTTAGACAAATTTTCTAAAGGTCTATCTCCAGTTACATCTGCCGAAATTTTTTCAAGACCTAACGAATTTAATAATGATGGATTATTTTCGGAAAGAATTTTTGGAAATTTAGAATCACAAGAACGACGAAAGACATTTTCCTATATAGATTTGCACACAAAAGTTATTCATCCATCCGCTTTAAAAATAATTCTTCAATTAAATAGAAAGATTGATCTTTTTATTTCAGCATCTGAAAATTTTACTTTAAAAGTGAATGGTGACTTGGTTCAAGATTCTGATGGCGAATTAACTGGTTTATCAAAATTTATAGAAATATTTCCAGATATAAAATTCAGGGGAGAAACAGAAACACGAGAAAAATTTATAAATCTTCTTCATAAATCTTATAAGGATGGAACTCTATTTATCGATAAAATTCCCATTATTCCTCCAGATTTTCGGCCAAGTTTTCAAGAAGAAGATGGCAACTGGATGATCGACAAACTTAACGATGTCTATCAATCGATAATCAGGAAAGCTATTCAAGTTAGAAGTTCTGGAGGTTCTGGAATTTTATTTGATCTTCTTTCTTACGGACTTCAATTAGCTATAGTAGAACATGATAAATTTATTAGAACAAAAGTTGAAAAGAAAAATGGACTTATAAGAAGTCAAATGTTGGGTAAAAGAATTGATTTTTCTGGACGAGCGGTTATTACACCTGGACCAAATTTAAAAATTAATCAGGTTGGTGTACCATTCCGTATCGCAGTTAATTTATTTGAACCATTTATTATGCACGTTCTATTATATACGAACAGAATAAATAGAGAAGAATTATCAAGTGAAATCAAAAAATTCATTAAAACTGAAATATCTGTTGATAGTATAAGAAGAATAATTAAAGCAATCGTTGCTGGTGATAAATTGCCACCAAAATTACATAAAATATTTTGGGATGTAGCTGAATTGGTAATGAAAGATCGAGTAGTAATTTGTAAACGAGATCCTGTTTTACACATGTCATCAGTAAGAGCATTTCATCCAGTTCTTGTTGAAGGTGATACGCTTCAAATTTGTGTTTTACAGGTTGGTGGTTTTAATGCCGATTTTGATGGAGATCAAATGGCAATATATACACCATTGACAGATGAAGCTCAAGAAGAAGTTAAAACAAGAATGATGCGGCTTGAAGCTTCTGATTCTTCTAAATCTTTTGTATTTGCTCTAAGTAAAGACATGTATGCTGGTTTATATTTGATGACAAAAAATATTTCATATTCTAGATCACCAATTGTTGTTTCGGAAAAAGATCTGGATGATGCTGTCGATCCTTATATTCCAGTGAGATATCGTGGTGAAGCTACAACGATGGGAAAGGCAATTTTAAATAGTGCGTTACCAAAAGATTTTCCATTTGTTAACGATGTAGTTAATAAAAAAATCGCAACTAAAATAATTTCAAAATTGGTTGAAAAGTATGACCAGGAAATTATTATTGAATCTGTTTCCAAGTTATCAAAAATGGGTTTTAAATTTGCTACAATTATTGCACCAACAATAACCTTAGACGATATTGAAGTTCCGAAAGAAATTTATGAATTAAAAGAGAAATTAACTGGTGCTGATACTGAGACTGCCGATAATATTCTTCAACAGATGAAAGTTATTCTTGAAAAACATCTACAAAATACTGGATTATATGACCTAATTGAATCTGGTGCCGGTAAAGGTTGGACACAACCACTTCAGATTTTGTGTGCTAAAGGTGTTATTGCTGATACTAAAGGTAATATTCTCGAACCCATCAAAGGTTCATTCGCTGAAGGACTAACACCAATTGAATTTTTCAAGGCTGCTCCTGGAGCACGAAAAGGTTTGGCTGACCGAGTTTTAAATACTGCAACAACAGGATACATGGCGAGAAAATTATCATATGTTCTTAATCCAGTTGAAGCTGATTTGTTTAAGAAAGATTGCGGAACCAGTAGAACAATCACTATAAAACTTGACGGTGATATGATCGGTAGATTAAATGGACGATATATTATTAAAAATGGTAAGGTTGTTCCATTCAATCCAAGTGATTTTAATATTGGTGATGTTATTCATCTAAGAACACCAATATATTGTATATCACCTAAAATCTGTCATACTTGTTATGGCGATCTTTTGAAACGTCATAAGAGTCCATTTATAGGAATTATCGCATCACAAATTTTGGGAGAAGTTAATACCCAGGCAATCATGCGAACATTCCATACTGGTGGTGTTGTAAAAGTAAAAAAGAAAGAAATGATAAAAGATATTTTATCAAATGATCCCTTAATCGAATTAGAATAATATTTTAGAGAAAGTCATTACTCGATCTAAAATATAGGAATCAAATAATGAAGAAAATAACAGATTATATTTACCAAAATGAAAACTTTCTAAATTGTGTCAAACCATGTACTTTGATAATTAATTTAGAAGACTATGATCTTGAAGACTCTATAAATATTAATCAAGACGATGGAACTATATGGGTCAAAAATTTAATTTCAAGAATCATATTTAAGGATCTTGAATTTCATATAATTTTAGATTATGCCGTCACTGTTCAAATTAGTGATATGGTGAAAGACAGTAAAGAAATTAAACTTAATTATCCAGAACAATCTATAATATTGGAAGCCAGTCTTGAAGTTGAAGATGTTAAAAAACAAGTTGCGTTTGTTGAAAGATTAATGGGTGGTCGTGAAATTTTTAAAGATGTTGACCATTTAATCTTAAAATTGAACAACGCTTTTAAAGATGTTTCTGGAATGGATTTAGTTCATCAAGAAGTCTTAATTAGCAATGCTCTTCGAGATAAAAATAATTTATCAATACCAGCCAGATTAGGAAAAAAGTGGAATCCAGTTCTTATTAATATGAAAGATATTGTTTTCCAGTCTGGTTTCGTACAAGGTTTGGCATTTGAGAATATAGGAAAATCAATCAATACTGGATTAATTTCGGATGTGTCTGGTGAGAAAACAATTTTAGAAAAAGTTTTAACAGGAACGATAGCGGAGAAGAAGAAATGATAAGATTTAGTAATTTTAGATTATATTCACAAGTTGCGAATTCTCTCGCGTTTCCTCTGATTCCAAATAATCCATATCTACTCACATACTTTTCTGAGAATGGTAGATTTGTTGATGATTATCCAAAGCTTGGATTAAGACTTGCTGATTTTAGAATAGTTGTTGTTCCGATTACAAAAATACCACGTACTATTGCTACAACTGAATTGATTAAAGAATATAAACAATTAGGTTTATTACCATATTCACAGAAACAACGTATTCCTGAAAATAAAAGTTTTATTTTTGATTTATCACAGTATCTTGGAAAAATTGACGCATTATTTAGACCAACTAATTATCGTCAACGATCTGGAGTATTAATTAAAAATAGTTTTAATCTTTTATTATCATTCCCACAAAATTATCAAAAAGTATTAATATATTCTGTTGATTTAACAAAAGACATGAATTCTTTTGTTAATAGGAAGTTCTTTCCAATACTTCAGATGTTGAAGGATGAAAAAGTTGAATTTCCATTTGATTATGTTGTTTTTGCAATGGTTGGTGAAAATAATACAACGTATCGTTTAATTTTTAAAAATAAAGAATTTCAAATAAATAAAATAATAACTTTGTTACGTAAAATAACTCCGATTGATATTGATGAAGAAACTGAAAATGAAATTGATGATATATCAAGAAGAATTACAAATAAAGTAATTGATAATAAACTCATTAAGCCTGAAAATAAAGAAGCGGTTAAAAGTTCAGTTGTCTCTTATCTTAAAACAGATCCGAGAAAAATAGATCGATTTTTGGCCAAAGAAGTACCATATGAGGATATCGTTAAATTAGCTGCCAGTTCAATCCTACATAAAACTTCTGGTAATATTATAAGAGCGACTAAAATTATTGATGCGATTCCTAAAAATAAGGTAGAATCTGCATTAAAAGTTATTGATAAAAACTTTGCTGATGAAATTATTCCACAGGAAAAAACAATCATAACTTCTGAAAATATAGTAAATCAATCAATGAATATTCCAAAAATGGTTGATGAAAAATCACCAACACATCTCTTCAAAAAACGCCAGATTGATTTTGAGATTAATTTGAAAAAAGACATGTTAAATTCATTTAAAATATTGGAAACTAAAGAAGTACCTCTTAAAGTAGAGTCTTTAAATATAGTTGATAAACCAATGAAGTATGGTGAAATTGAAAAATCTGATGAAGTTATGTTGATAGTTAAATTAAAGGATCTAAACGGTAATGTTCAAGAGATTAAAATTGAACTACCAAAAATTGATCCAGTGTCGGGAACATTCAGAATTAATGGACAAAAGAAATGTCTAATTAATCAAATTATATTAAATCCGATTACTTTTCCAAAACCATATGATGCTAAATTTGAAAGTTCATATTCGAGTTTTCATATTTGGAGTAAGAAAACAAAAAAGATAAATTATTTGGAAATATATATTGCCTCTTATAAACTTCCATTTCTTGTTTTGATGGCATATAGTTTTGGATTTGATAAAGTTTTGAAAGATTTTGGAATCAAATATACCATATCAAAATCTAAACCAAGAAAGGCTGAATTGGCAGTTAAAATTAATTCAGATACAACTGTAATTTTTGAGAACGTTGATACTGAATTGAAAAAAGAAATTGTGAATTCTTTTATTAGAGCTAAAGTTGGCGAATATAAAATTGACAAACCATTTGGAACTAACGAATATTTTAATGATTTAATTATCAAAATTACAGGTAAAATAAATTCAACTTATAAAGTTAGAACAAATCTTGATAATATCGTTGATCCTGTTGTTCGTCAAGTATTGATGAATCAAAATTTACCAATAACTCTTGATGAAATTATGAAGTATATGGCACAACGTGTTATATCTGGTTATGTTCAAGCCAGAAATGATTTATCAAATCAGAGAATTCGAAATTCTGAAATTCTGGTTCACTTGGCACAAAAACAAATATTGGCTGCTTATACCAACTATAAAGAACAAGTATTAGCTGGAAATAAGAATGCAAAATTTCAGATTGTTCCAACTAAGGTCATATCTGACTTTATAAATTCTGAAATTGTGGTTAATATGGAATATGGTAATCCTCTTGAAGAGATGGCAACTTTATCCAAAGTATCACCAGTTGGAAAATCAATTGGTGGTATTCCTGGAAAAGAGGCAGTTCAAATGGAATCTCGAAATGTTCATAGTACATACTTTGGAAATATTGATCCATTAGACACACCTGAAGGTCCAAATATCGGCATTATACAGCAACTAAGTATAGATGCCCATCTTACATCTGCGCGTGGCTTAATCAAGGTTAAGGAGCTTAATAATAGTGAAAAGTCGGGTATGCTCAGTACATCAACATGTATGATTCCTTTCATTGAAAATAATGAAGGTGCTAGAGTTATCATGGCTGCTGCACAATCAAGACAAATATTACCATTAAAAAATCCAGAACCACCTATAGTTCAAACAGGATATGAATCTATATTACCAAGTGTTCTTTCTGATAGTTTTATCAAGAGGGCACCATGTGATGGTCGTATCTCTGAAATAACGAATGATGAGATCACAATGATTTGTAAAGATGGTAAAAAGAGTCAAGTTAATATTACTCCTGTCCCATTAAAATCTGGTAGTGGTAAAAACACGTTGAGTATGTTTAATGTAGTTGTTAAAAAAGGACAACAAGTTAAAAAAGACTCAATTATTGCCGAGGGTAGTTCTATCAGTAATGGAATGATATCACTTGGTAGAACACTTGCCGTTTCAATCTTTCCATACAAAGGTTATAATTTTGATGATGGTGTTGTTATTAATGAGAGATTGGTTAAAGAAGATAAATTGACATCATTACATCTTGTTGAAGAAGATATCACATTATCAGAAAAAGATAGACTTCTCTATGTAAATGATATGGGTAAAATGACAACTCGTGGTGAACCATTACTTAGAAAAACAATTGGTGAAATTGAAGAGTTGATTGGTTTTGAAGAAGACGAAACAACTGATATCACAGCAGGTCAATATATTAAAAAAAGTCCTGGTGGTTTAATTGCAGAAATTGAGGTTTTTTCAAACATTGAAGATCCAAATAAATTCATACAGTTAAATGGACTAATTGAAAGAACCGATAAAAAATATAATAAACCTCCTAAAGAAAAATATACCAATCGTGGTAAAGTTATCGAAGGTATCTTGATTCGATTTAAAATAAGACAAGAACTTATAATTAATCTTGGAGATAAACTTTGTAATCGATATGGAAATAAGGGAATAATTTCTTTAATTGAAAAAGAAGAATTAATGCCAAGAACACCTTGGGGTGAAAAACTTGATTTTATCATTAATCCACTTGGTATATTAAGTCGTATGAATATGGGACAAGTATACGAGATGTATTGTGGTTTAATATCAAGAAAGTTAGCTGAAATTTTCTTAAAGACTAAAAATAAAAGAGAATTTTTAGATATAGCAAGAAAAGTTCTTCCAATGTTAGATACATCGAAAAATCAGGCCATAAGTACTGGATTTCTCAATAATGTGGCTAAATTAAGTGACTCTCAGATGGGAATTATGTGGGAACAAATTAAAAAGAATTATGCGTTTCCAATCATAGTTCCACCATTTAAGGGTCCAAATTTTAAAATGATTCGTGATGTTCTTAAGATACTTGGATTAAAATCAAAATATAAAATATATTTACCAGAGTATAAGACGTATACTTCATATGAGTGTCCATTCGGTTATATGTATATTTATAAACTTGAGCATATGGGTGACATGAAGGTTCACTCTCGTAGTACAGGTCCAGTTATTGGAAAAGTTTTACAACCAACTGCTGGTAAAGGACACGAAGGTGGTCAAAGATTGGGTGAACAAGAATCTCTCAGTTTCATTTCTTATGGTTGTTTATTAGCTCTTCAAGAATTATTTGGTCCGATGTCTGACGATCACATAACAAAGAACGAGATTATAAGTGATATTATTCAAACTGGACATGCTGAATATAGATATCCAAAAGCTAATCCAGCAAGAGATTTACTAAATGCGTATTTTACATCTTTGATGCTTGAAAGTGACTAAAGGAGAATTTATGAGTGCAACACCAACGCCAGCACCACCTCAGACTTTAAAGGTTTTGAATCAAGAAGATGAAAAAATAAACTTGAAAGGATATGATGATGGTTCTTTACAGATAAATAATCTGAGTATGATTGATATTTTTCAAGAGATGTTATTAGAACTTAAATTAATAAGAACCCATTTGAGTTTATTAACAGATGACGTATTAGAAGAATCAGATATAATCTAAAAAAATTAACAATTTAATCAAGAGGTAATAAAAACATGACGATAGATGATGGAACAGGAACAGGACACCGAGCTAAAGTAAATGATGAAAATTTTTTGGAAACACTATCAATAAGTTCACCAGTTGAACACCATGTAAACCACGTAGAAAGACGCGCATATAATTGTGTTATTGAACAAACTCCGGGTGGAGCTGGTTATTATTTCTTTTATTTGAAAAATACAGGAGATGATGATTTAATCATTACGTCGATTCAGCTCTATACACCAAGTGTTGAGGCAATAAATTTTGTTTTACTACCAATAGGAACCGCAGTTGGAACGACCTATGTTCCAATTAATAAATACTGCGGGTCGGCAAATACTGCCGACGCTGAATGTGTTGTAGGAAATAATATCACAGGATTAACTGGTGGAAATACAGTTGATCGACTTGTAATTAATGGAGGAACTGTTGGCATGATCAATATTGATTGGATAAGTAACTTTATAGTTCCAAAAAATACCTCAATTGCTTTTTCAGCAGTGACTGGAAGTATTAAGATCAATATGACGCTATCTATATTTTTTCATGAAGCTTTTTAGTTAAATATCAGATGGTGAATGAATGATTAAATCAATTATCACAGATATCAAAACTGGTGATTCGGCGAAAGTAGATGTTAATAATCAATATGGTAATGCGTTAATCTGTGCTACCCGAAATTTAACAGAATATGAATTCCAATCTCATTATTTTTTAAATACAACATACGGAATCGAAATGAATCAAAATGCGACATTTGGAGGAACTCCTGTTCTTGTTTATAATGAAAATGTCGGTTCTGGTTCTGGTGAATGGAATACATCTGCAATTTCAGGTACGTGGAATTTTGCTTCAACAACACAACATTATAATGGAACTAAATCAATTGATGGGAGCGCAACGGCAACAAACAATACAATGTCAATGACACCAGGTGCTGGATCTTTTGATTTTACAGGATACACGGCAATCACTGGATGGATTTATATTACTTCGTGGGGAACTGGAACTAAGTATGTAAATATATACGGATGGAATACTACAACTGGAACAATTGTTGGAATAGCTGTAAATATTGCAAATTATATAAATATTACTACATTAAATGTCTGACAAAAATTTACCATTCCATTATCAAATATGAATTTAATTGAACAAACGATCAATCAATTAAGAGTGCAGGTAATTGGGTCTCCACCTCCTGATTTTTTCCTTGATTATATTCATATTCAAGAAACGGGTGGTCCTATTATCTTTATACTAGATCCACTACCTGATGAAATTGTCTATATATGTTCCTTAAATTTTACATTAGTTGGACCATACACTGGTATTACAACTGTTGTAGGAGCAACTGAAAATGCGACATTTCCAAATCTTTCATATAATAAATTATTAAATCTTACCAAATTAACAAACGGGATCGTGTATAACAGAATTCAAGATGAAAAAATTAGGGCTACTTACAATATCAAAGATTTATTTGATTTTATGTCAATCTCAAATACTGATATTGTTCAATTTTGCGGAGATGGAACAAATTCAATATTAAAAATGAGATTAGTATACGCAGAACCAGTAAAATTAATTGGTAGAACGTTAGATCGTTTAAGTCTTACGGTTAATGATGATTTGAGTAGTTTATTAAAATTTAGAACATCTGGATGTTGTAAGGTTGAAAGTTTAGTATGAGGATAAGATGATAAAAACTGTAAAGATTATAGTTGATTAACAACCTAAAAATAATAAGAGAGATAGAGATGATCACTCGAAAAGGATAACCAGTAATCCCGCTCTCTTATAATTTTATTTACTGGTAAAATTCAAACTGGAGAATTTAAAAAATGAGTGATAATTATAATAATTTAGATTTAGAAAATGAAGTTTGGAAAATTATAAAAGATTATCCAGATTATATGATTAGTAATTTAGGTAGAGTTAAATCATTAAAATTTGGAAAAGAAAAAATATTAAAACAGTATAAAGATATTAAATATTATTTTAATATCAAATTATACAAAAAAAATAAAACAAAAACATTTAAAATTCATAGATTAATGTATGAAACTTTTATTGGAGAAATAACAGAAGAGTGTGATGTTCATCATAAAGATGAAATAAAAGAAAATAATATTTTAAATAATCTCGAATTGATATCTCATGGAGAACATCAACAATTACATCATATTGGTAAATATTTTTCAGAAGAATCTAAAAAGAAAATGAGTGAATCACATAAAGATAAAAAATTATCAGAAGAACATAAAAATAAATTGAGTGAAATACTTAAAGAAAATAGACCTTCAAAATTAATAGAAAAACAAATACATCAAATTCACATGTTGATTAAATTGGGATTTAAAAATATTGAAATATCAAAATTATATGATATTTCAACGGTAATGGTTTCGTATATAAAAAATGGAAAATCGTGGAATCATATTTATAATCATTTTTATAAGGAATATTGATATGTATATTCTAAGAAGTGTGAATTTTGGTTTCGATTATTCTGGATTAACAACAGTTGGGTATACCCTCATCAATAGTGATGGATCAACTTATCAATCCCGTACAACATCTGGAGTATTTGAAGTTCAAATAGATTCTGGAATTTATGGTGTTGATATAAATTTTGATGATCCTGTTAATTTAATTATATTGTGGGATGATGGTCAAGACGAACCATTATATGCCAGCGAAGAGATATATATCAATAATACTGATACTACAAGTATCTTGGATATAGTTACAGATATTGATAATAAATCGGATATAATTATTAATACAACAAATATTATCGATAATAAGATTGACATTCTATCAACTGATTGTACTAATCTTAATGAAAAAATTGATATTATTGATAATAAATCAGACGTAATTATTAATACAACAAATGATATAAATACTGAAGTTAATATTATTGATAATAAGATTGACATACTTAATACAG